>Ga0316216_1000013_pt1 | contig 25803 bp, 25 predicted proteins | sample NRE6metagenome_FD_207800 | JGI IMG/M metagenome (GOLD analysis project Ga0316216, IMG submission 207800) | Spruce roots microbial communities from Maridalen valley, Oslo, Norway - NRE6 | ecosystem: Host-associated > Plants > Roots > Unclassified | place: Norway: Oslo | collected 2017-09-15
TCCTGAGAGATAGATATGGCTGGTTTTTGTTTTAGGTAAGTTTCCAAACTAACTCCTATATTATATCATATCACGCGTATTTCTGGGGTTATACCTATCGGTTATACCTACGAGGGGGGGGGTGGGACCTTGCGGATATCCCATAATTTTTGTGTGTAGGTTATCCCAGAATTGCGGCAACAACGATCATCTATACTTCTGTCACTATATATCGTAGTTGCCGTAATTGCCTACACAAATTCCGCTGTTGTTTAACCCGTGACGTGAGACGATGATACTACTTTTTTGTTCGCCCATCAAGCAAGCAAGGATTTGAATAAATACATATATATAGAGCAGCCAATCCTTCTCTTTCCGGTATGTATGCCGCGACGCGAGCAGAGCGGAGCGAACAAAGTGGGCTGTGTAACCAACGATGTTGGAATTTGCACCTATTCGTATCTATTTAGTAATCAGTTCGCTAGTTTCTTTGATCCCACTTGGTGTTCCTTTTCCATTCGCTCCCAATGGTTCGACTTATCCAGAAAAATTGTCGGCCCACGAATGTGGTTCCGATCCTTCCGGTGATGCCAGAAGTCGTTTCGATATACGATTTTATCCGGTTCCTATTTCATTTATTATCTCTGATCCGGAAGTAACCTTCTCCTCCCCTCGGGCAGTCCCTCTCAACAAGATTGATCCGTTTGGATCTCGGTCCATGATGGTCTTTTCATTGATTTCGACGATTGGATTTCCCCATGAATGGAAGAAGGGTGCTTCAGATTGGGAGTAACCACCAATGATAGGGCAACAATCGGGGGGGGAAGGACGGTAAGAGCGATGCCTACATCGAATCAATCGATTCGTCATGGTAGAGAGAAAAAACGGCGCACAGACCGTACCCGAGCTTCGGAGAAATGTCCTCAGAAGCGAGGAGTACGCCCGCGTGTTCCGACGAGAACACCAAAAAAACCTAATCCAGCTCCACGTAAGATAGCCAAAGTACGGTTAAGCAATCGACACGATATATTTGCTTACATTCCGGGCGAAGGTCATAATCCGCAGGAACATCCTATGGTGTCGATCAGAGGAGGTAGAGTGAAAGATCTGCCAGGTGCGAAATTCCATCGTATTCGAGGAGTCAAGGATTCGCTGGGAACTCCGGGTCGAAAAAGGGGCAGATCTAAATATGGTGCGAAAAGACCCAAATCGATACGAATGAAAGAACGAATGAAAGAGGGATTAAGCTTGTCCATTCTTCTGCTATATTTAGCCCCGTGGTTCGTTCGAGTTTCCCCCTCCCCTTGGTTGGGGATAGTACCGGGCCTGCCTAAGGAGGGGAAGGTCCTATCGGTTATACCCCTAGCAGAATTTGTGTAGGTTCTGTTCCTCGCCCTGCGGGACGAGCCTGCTTAACGCACCGAGAAATTCTTTTCTCAATTCTTCGGGGTTTGGCTCGCCTGAGTAAAGAGGGCGAGGTACGGAGTGCTCGACCAAAGGTACGTTAAGTGACTCGACCCAAAAAGGGCGAGGTACGTTAAGTGACTCGCCTGAGGTAGGAAGGCGAGGTACGTTAAGTGACTCGCCTGAGGTAGGAAGGCGAGGTACGTTAAGTGACTCGACCAAAAGGGGCGAGGAACGAAGTCGCTCATCCATTCATGGGTGAGGGTGTTAACGCTCACTCATCATATGGGTGAGGGAGAGGGAAAAAGAGGGTTTCTGCCTTGCGAACTGCGATGGTTCTATCTATGCAAAATGTTGTCGGAGCCTCTGTATATCCAATTTCACTAACAAAAGCTGCCTTCCCTCTATAAATACATTGCTTCACACCGGTAAGTTGTACATCACCTATTGTTTCTTATAGACGTGCCCAAGCTAAGGAGCCTTGGAGGCCGAGAACTGAACTGCGATGCTTTTACCGAGTCTATTTGAGCGTTTCTGTTCATACAACTGCGATGGTCCAACTGCGATGGTTTTTGTTAAGGGAAATTGGCTTTTCTGTGCAGACAACTGCGATGGCCAACTGCGATGGTCCAACTGCGATGCTTTTACCGAGTCTATTTGAGCGTTTCTGTTCATACAACTGCGATGGTCTTTTAGAGGGGCAAGGTCAAGGTAAAGGTAAAGGTCAGGAAGCAAGCTCAAGGTAAAGCTCAAGCTCAAGGTAAAGAGTAAGTCTAGCCTAAGTCCCTCAGGTTTGAAAGTGTTCCTGCTTGCCTGGCTCTAGCTCAGGAGTAAGGTGCTTTCCTCTGTTGGATCTCAAGCTCAAGCTCAAGGTAAAGCTCAAGGAGAGCCTTGGCTCTTAATGGCTTCCTGCTTGCCTTGCCTTGCTCTAGCTCAGGAGTTCGGAAGGAGAGCCTGAGTCCCAGGGCTTCCTCCTTGACCTTCCTGGCTTTATGGGTACTTGTTCGTCTTATAGGTGGCATATGCTTTTTATGCCTGTTGTCCATTCTAGGAATACGGGTAAGAATGGGTCCTTTCTGTGCAACAAATATAACGAAAACATACCCCAATCAGGATGACCTCCATCTCGCCCACCCATCTCGATTTTCATTAGTAAAAAGAAACCTTCGGAGTGAATGGATGGCTAAGCTGATTTCTGGATTTTAGGCTTTTATGAGGAAGAAGAGTGGGATAAAGGTGGTAACACGGGAGTTAATGAAGCAAGCCCCTAAGCCCCTAAGCCCCAGAGATAAGGGTGGCAGTTAATGAAGCAAGCCCCTAAGCCCCATTGTCTGTAGGAAGGCAATATAAAGAATGAAGGTGAGACTGATTAGACTTATATCGCCGAGGTGATTTAGGAGGGGCATGGATAGCATTTCTCCTCCTATTTCTCTCCGAACACCCTTACTTCGGAGATGAGCCTTGACCGGAGTTATAGAACAAAACACAACGATCACCAATCAACAAACAACATCCATCCAACAACCATCGAGATCAGAGCGCTACCCCCATACCCCCGAACTGGATACCGGCACCAGGAGTAATAACCAGGCAACTATATCTTGAAGGGAAGCAGAAGCCCGATGAGGATATTAAGGGATGGGGTTATAGGGTAAACCTATTAAGAGGATAACCAAGAAGATGCAACTATAATCCTCTATACAGCTTACCACCTATCCTCATTGAGAACCCTAAAACTTGACCTAAAAACAATGCCCCTTAAAACAGACCTGCAGTATCTTGACCTTTTACTTAAATTCAACAGCCGCTTTACCGGCGTAGCTTTCTCGAATCCATTCCATCATCCTAGAGTGCCGGGTCAACAATCTTTTGAATGAGGGAAGTATAGTCAAATGTTGTTTTTGCTGCGGATGGTCCTCCGCCTATGAATGCTCCGCGTTTTCAGTTAGCAGGGTCATGTTGGGCAAGTTCTTCAGACAATCTTTCTATTGGATGGTTTCGGTGGGTTTGATGGACTATAGCGATTCGGTGGAATGGATGGTTTAGGCAGAGCGGTGCATCATGCGTGTTGCTGTGTAGGTGCTTCGAAGTCGAATCGAGCGGATGTGCTAATGAATCCCAAGAATGTAGTGAAGCAGCCAACCGAGAGATGGGAAGACAAATAGGAACCAGGATATGATATAAGACTGGAGCGAAGAGAATTGGACCGGTCTTTCTTTCAGTAGTAATAGTTAAGAAGTTAGTAGTAGTCTTTAAGCAGTAATAGTTGAGAAGTAGTAATAGATAGCAGACCCTAGAAACGAGTGCAGCATCGGAGTTGGTTCTTATACGAGGTGGTCCACTTGTTTCTCGGGGCTCCTCTTTAGCAACTCAGAATCCGGATCATACAAGGCAACTTCTCCGCTGGAACCAATCGATCTGTCAGTGTTTCTATTTCTTACAGCAGGATAGAAAGGGTTTCAGGTGAAAGCATGAGAAATCCTAAGAGATTGAAGGGCTTTATTTAATATGGATATACTATATTATCCCATCGATTAGGGCTCTAGCCGTAATTACATAAATAAATAATTCGTCACGGATCTGCCGGAATGGAGCGATCCTAAATGAAGGGGACGTCAGTCGAGGGTGAGAAAGCAGCTTGAAGACAGCCTTTTCGCGTGTTATGTATTCTTATTTTAGCTCAGTAAGGTTATGGTCGGGTCCTTTAGCTATATTGGACTGGGACATTGACCCTTGAAGCGAGGTTACCCTTGCCCCGAATGTAAGGTTCAGGTCACAGGTCTGGTGGTGAGTGAGGCCCCATTGCTTTAAACCGTCACAGAGGCCATTCTCGCACCTTCCAGCGCCTGTATCCCCGGTCACACTCGTGACACCCGCCCGGGCATCCATCGCATTCTGTTCGACGCATTGAACCGAACCTCCTGAACACCGCATCAAAACCGCCCTTAGAGCGCTAAGGAAAGATCAATCGAGAATCCCTGAGCTTCTTATTTTACCTTTACCCGACGCCGCCTTCCCTGCGCTTCTCTGCTGGAGAATCTGAAATTGGCTCTACCTCTGATGCCCTTTATTTCTATGCAATTGGTGTTGGTGATGCCCCTGCTTTTGTCTCTATGGCCTCTGTTCCTAGTGCTGCTTGCTTGAATGCTAACTATAATCCTTCGGAGTAAACAAGCTAAACTGCTGCTACTAAAATGGTTACTGATGCTATCTATTTGAATAAGTGCTGCTGGTGAATCTATAGGTTCAACCTTTGCATCTACCTCTGTGGGTAGTGCTTTGCGCTTTGTCGCTTATTCATCGACTGGTATTCGAACTGGCTTAGATGCTGCTAACTAAGATGCTTACATTGGTACGGATGGCTTCTTTGGCACTGAAACCTCTGCTGCTGGTTTTTTTACTGGAGAAACTGGTGCTTAGGCTCAGTAGTCAACTCGAGAAATTAGATATGGATCCAGAATTGGGAGCTCTCAATCGATAAAGTACACGGGACGAGCCCTCTTCCAGCCAAGTAAAGACCGAAGAGCCATCCATTAAAGGGTGCACACTGGAGGCCAATGATCACCCATTGAAGAACCAGCTTAATAAGACGCTCAACGTATCCGCCATAAACACAACATACCCACTCCGCACCGATAAAGCACAAAGCCGGTCCGCCTTTAGTAACATCAGACTATGACTGAACACTTTGAACTGTTAATAATACGTGCAGATGCCAAGTTTGCTGCTCAAGTGGCCCTTCCCTTTGCTGTTGATGCTGGATAAGCTGAAACTGGATCAATCGGAGAAAATGCAACTGCCGGGAGTGCTACCCTTGCTTCTTACTCTTTTGCTATTGATGCGAAGGCTGCTTCTAGGTCAACGGAATCCACTGTTGCTGGTTATGTAATGGGTCCAACTTATTATGGGACTGGAATCGAAACTAGCTCTGGAACAGGAAGTAATGCAGCGGGCTATTTCACTGTTGCTGCTTCAATCGATCTGTAAATGGATCAGCTGGGTCTACTGCTAGCTATGGGTCAGGAATCGCTACGAAATTCATGCTATAATCGTACGAATGGATCTCGATACGGAAGGGAAACTACAGGGTATGCCTCTCAATCTCGACCTGGTTATGTAACTGGAAGAGATGCTGGGCAAGATGGTGGTTCAAGGACTGGATCAAGGTAAACACGTGAAGGATCTGGATTTTATGTCAGTAAAAACGTGAGTTCGGAGTGCCCCATGGGTGATTATATACAAGTGCATATTTCCCATATGAATCAACTGGATCAAAATAATAAACAACAGAATCACTTGCTAAATCATCAGAATCAAAAGGATCGACTGCTTAATCGACTGGATCTGGATCAATGACTGGATCAACGGCTTATGCTGCTTGGGCAACTGGATCATTGGCTGCTAAGGCTAGTAGGTAGTAGCTCTCTGGCTTGGCCTGTAACGGTCGAGCTTTCATTGCTTGGTTGCTTTGCTGGGTTCGATAGGTGGACTGGGACGGGGCAAGCCTGGGACATAGCAGTGCTGCTCTGGTTCAGATACGAGTTAATGGTGTTGTCATTGGTCGTGCACTCGCTCGCTGGTGCTCTCACGTACCGGGAAGGGAACTCAACTATCATACCGATGCTCTCACTGACCCGCTGTTGAGCTGTGCATTATATTTTAGTAAAATGTATAATTGGCTGCCGATCCCTTACTCTGTGAGTAGCTGTCCCGATGTGAATAGCAGCAGCTGTTTCCTGTGCTTTGACCATGTTGTAAGGAGTGGATGGTAGCCCGATGGTAGCACTGGTAAAGAGTCAATGGTAGTACGAATAGCTGCTTTAGTTGTTAGTAGCCGTCTTTGCCCAGCTCTGTTTCATGTTTGTAAGTATTCCCTGCAATGAAAGAGTAGCTGTTAGCACCCTACCCTACCTGTCAATGTGGATGGAGGAGTGTACCTTTGTAGCTGTATGTCTGAGTGTACCTATGCTCTAGTGCGGGTATTCCCCCAACAGGAGTTTCAGCGTTGCCATAGCCTATGTTCTAGCTGATTCTTCAACTGCCAATGGAACAGGATCTTTTGCTGGCTTTGTTGCGGGTTAATATGCGGGTGAGGCTAGGTAAACAGGAATTGGAACGGATTCTTCTACTGTGTCTGGAACTGTCATTGATGCTAATGCTATTTAAATTGGTGCTTAAACTATTGGGTCGAAGGTAAAGGTGTAGGGCTAAGGACCAACTAAGCACTGAAACTGGTGAATATGAGACAAGGTCAATTGCTTATGCAACGGATGCTTCAACATGTGCTTCAACCGGATCTATAACTAGGATATCCGAAACCGGATCATCTGCTAGGGGTTACCTTGCTATTGACGGTGGTGGATTCGTACTTGGCTTTGTCCCTGCCTTTCTCGCATAAAATGCTACTGGTGGGTGGTAAAAAACTCGAAAAAGTCAAAGTAAGCAACGAAATCTGCTCGAACTTAAACTGGCTCTGCTACTGACGCTATTCAAATTGGTATTGATTCAACTGCTTTTTAAGCTGATGACTCAGATGCGCGCTTAGATGCTACTTCAATCGCTACTAGTAGGTCTCAATATCGAGCAGATGGAAGGAATTCTAGGCGAGGTGCTAGTGGATCTACTGTTCGATTTCGATCTATAACTGGAGGTGAAGCCTCTGCCCCTGCCTTTGCCCCCGCTACCTTAACCCCAGAGGTGTGCTCTCCTTCCTATGGTTCAGACTCTGCAACAAGCTATCGATCTGGAAGGTATAAGTGGATATTTTATCTACACTGATGCGGGTGAATAAACAAGCTCTGGTACTCAAACTTATAGGATCCATTACACCAGTTAAGGACATCAGCAATCCATAACGCATGGAGCGAGCACGCTGGAACTGTCGTAAATGCTCCCCATTGGTGTACTTACTGATGCTACGACGTGGTACTGCTTCCAAAGGACAGCTGTGCCCTCATACCTAGGCCTTTCTTTGCTACTGGATCACTAAAAGCTAATAATAGGGATCAAAACCTCACCGTCCTTTTTAGTTGTAAGCAATGTTCCTTCGCTTTGTGAAAGTGATTTTTTGCGTTTTCCCGTGATGAAAAATGGCTCTTTTCGATCTCAACTGCTGGTGTTAAGTGTACCTCCCTTTGCGTTGTCTGCTTTCTAGCTTTAGTTTGATTGCTGCAGTAGTTTGATTGCTGCTCCCCCTTTCCATTTAATCACTGACAAAACCTACCTTTCAATTCGACTTAACGAAACGACTTCGACTTTAGTAGAACAATTAATCGAACGGGTAAGGCCAAGGTAAGGGCCCGTTCATAATCCCTATTCAAATTGCTTGCTTGACTGATTAAGGTGGCTTTCCTGTTGTTCCAGTCACTGTGGCTCTTGCTTGAGCCGGGAAGTACAGAAGGCACAGAGGTGAGAAGTTTTTAGATTATAGATACGAAGGTACGAAAAATGGGCTGGTTTCAAGTAAGGCGAGTAAGAGAAGGTTAGAGAGAACCGTTGCTTTGACATAACAAAAGAGAACGGTTTGCCTTTGCCTTACAAAAGAATAAAAGTAGAATAAATAGATATACGTGAAATGATTCCTATTCCTCCTTTCCAATGGCCAATTCACCACTTCACTTACTTACTACTTACTTACTTAATACCGGCTTGAACAAGGAAAGTACCACTAGAAAAGCAAATAAAGAAAGTACAAGACAGAACTAAATAGGTGTAGAGTTCGGAGTAGCGAAGAGGCTTTGATGACGAAGCGAAGGTACGAAGTGGATTTCTCATGGCCCTCCCAATGAATCATTTTTATGCTATACGAGCATAAACAATAACCAAAAAGAATACCTGCAGGGAGAGGGAATGATATTGTACTCTCCCGGCCCTTGATCCTAACCCTCGGGATATCAAAGAGAAGGTGCAGTTAGTCAAGCCTACAGTTCGAATACCGCGGTTAGTCAGTACGGCAAGTAGAAAGGCAAAGAAGTAAGCTAGGCGATTACCTTCTGTCATAGGAAGTAGGCACCAGTACCAGTTCCGGTAGTGGTTACGGTAAGACTGCTTTGAAAAGAGAAAAAACTCCTTCCCCGCTGCGGGAAAGCTACTTCGTTCCTTGCTTCATTCTTTTTTGTATAAGTTGGCTTAGAGAAATACAGAGACACAAGGTAGGTCGGCTAGTCTGGTGCCGAAGTGCACTTGGGAAAAAGGGAAGCTTGGCTTAGAGAGTAGCTTTGCTTATAGGCTTTGCTTAGAGAATAAATCCGTCTTTCTTCCGTCACGGTAAGCGGGTTCTTTCTAGGACTGATAGTTCAGTTCAAGCGTATCATAGATCAAACTCTTTCAAGCCTTTTAAGTCAAGCTTGTTGTAAGGCTAAAGCCCCTTTACTAGTAGAGGCAGAGGCAGAGCTCCCCTTGTCGCTGGCGGATCTAAATCTTTGGTGGGTACTGCCCACGCGCCGCCCATGGAGAGTGATGCTTCTGTTCCCAAGGCAGTGTCAGATGATGTTGAAGTGTGTGCCATCCAGTCTGATGTAACTACGGGCTTGGGCCTTCTGGAACCTGGTCAACATATTGGGCCTAATAAACCCACTGACCAAATGCGGACCAAACATTTTCAGTTGGGGCTGCGTGAACAAGAGGCCCTTACGGGCTCCTTCAATTCAAATGACCAATCTAAGGAAAAGAACGGCATGGCAGATACGGGGCAATCCATTCCTCCCAAGGCCCATCATTCCAGACCAGGGTCTACGGGTAAAGACACCAGCTACGCGGGTGCAGTGAGGAACTTCCCAAGAGCCAAGGCTTCTGTAAATTCAGGTATCTCTTTCCCCAATCAATCTCTTGGTTTTATCAAACCGTCGGTTGAGCATGGAAGAGTGAAAGTAATTCCCCCCAAAGGAATCTCTGATGAAGGCAGAGGTGAATGGGGAAACACGCAGGTTGGCCACTTTGTTGGCCCAAAACTGCCATACACGGCAGTTAACTCCATAGCGAACACTCTATGGGAGAATGATGGGTTGGATGAGGTTCTTTCTGCTGAGAATGATCATTTATTCTTTTTAAGTTTCAGAGTAGGGAGGGCATGGAAAGTGTGCTTGATAGAGCCCCTTGGCATATGATTAACAGGCCTCTTGTTCTCAAGAAATGGCACCCGAATCTTACCCTGCTTAAGGAGGATCTCCAGAAAATCCCCCTGTGGGTTAAGTTCTTTGGGGTGCCACTTGAGTACTGGTTTCCCAGTGGCCTGAGCTATGTGGCCAGTGCTATTGGTATACCCCTTCACACCGATGGGTTGACTGCTGCGAAGAGTAGAATTACTTTTGCCAGAATTTGTGTTGAGATTGATGCTTCGGCAGATTTTGTGGAAGAATTTTACATGCAATGTGATAATGGTGATTGGATCACCGTTTTTACTGAGCTCGAGTGGGCTCCTTCCCGCTGTTCTTCTTGCAAGGTCTTTGGCCACTCTACCTCGTCTTGCTCTAAACAGAGCACACAAGCTGTTGTCCAACCTAGCTTAGACAATACAGAGGAGGAATGGACTGAAGTAAGAAAGCGGAGGAAAGGAAAAGAGGTGATGGCCAACCCTCTTGTTTCAGACAATTCGGGGCATTCATTGGAATCTGAAAGGACATCTGCGGGTTCAGGCTCTCTTGTGGTGCCTTCCCCAATTGCCCCAACTGCTCCCCTTGACAACCCGGGCTCTAATGGTCACTCGGGTTCTGCTCCCCCTTCTTCTCCCCCGGGCAGCAGGCCAGGAACTCCCCCGTCAGAAGGAAGTCCCCCTCCTTCCCATTTGTCTATCGGTCAGGACCTCACGGAACCATCAACAGCGTCACCAGACCAGAATCCCCTTGGTCGCCTCGCTGTTGGTTCTGTTTAAAGGAAGGTGCCTTCTCAAAATCCTAAGAAGGTAAAGAACAAGAGTAGCTCCCCCCCTCTAGGGGGAGGAGGAGGTAGCCCTTGGCAGGTTTGTGTCCCCCCTTTTTTTGTCAGCGATGTTTTTTGCTTGCTGGAACATCAGGGGTCTCAACGACCCTTTGAAACAGGGGGAGTTTACATATATGCAGAAGTGACATCCACTAAATAGTTGAGAGAAGGAATGGATTTTGGAGGAGAAATGGGATGAGGAATAACAATACTAGATCGAATAGTTGTCCTACCCATACCTATGGAAATACCTTACCTTCGAAAGTGGGTGGCATTGATAGTCAAGGGTGTGGGGAGTTGGGCTAGTGAGGTGGTAAACTAAACTCTCCGGATAACCAACTGAGACGTGATAGTGGGGTGGAACGGAGCTTAGAAAGAAGATGTGGGCAGCATCATAAGTAAGTAAAAGGAGGGATTGTGAAAGAAATAAGGCAGGGCAGCTTTGAACCCAAGACCCCGTTTCCCCGGCCCGCCCCCATGCATAGAGTTTGGCAGCACAACACTTCGCTTTGCTGGGTGGGATGGCTGGGATTAATGGGGGATGGCTAGGATCGCTGGCTTGGGATGACGGGTGAAGTGAGATTTGAGACTCCCATAGATTTGAGACGAACTGAGATTTGTTGGTCACATGGGGCTAATCAGTGAACATCCATCAGTTGGTAGGGTCTCGCAGTGAACATCCGTTGGTAACATGGGCTATTGTTCGCTGATAAGGTATAAAGATATCATTTCTCAGGTAGGCTCCACTGTGGGCTAAAGGGTAACGTGGGGCTTTCGGTGACCAGCAGTTGGGAACACGGGGTATATCGATCCAGTTAATCAAATAAAAGAAAATAAATCTAGCGAGCAAGAAGCACGTAAGTAATATCGCCCGTCACATAGCCCGCCAGCAAGCACCCTCCCCAGCTCCCGATCCATCCCACCAGCTCCTCTCATCCAGCTCCAGCTCTCCATCCAACTCCTAAACATCGCTCGGTTGGCTCTGAATCCTACCTAATCCTCCAGCTCCTTCCGCCCAACAACCTCCTTCCGTTGGACCACCTCTTTCTTTCCTTCCTTGCGTCCAACCACCTCCCCACACATCCTCCATCTAGCCAGAAAGCTCGAACAAGCCCTGGTGATTCGACCAGCCAGCGAGAGAAGCCCGCTCAACAAAAAAGCAAATGATGGCATCCAGCCAATCATAGGTAAACGTCCTGAAATGGCATAGTTCAGTGATAATCAAATCCACTTAGAGTCCCCCGATGCCTGGCCTGCCTCGGCCCCCCAAAATAAGATATTTTATTAATAAAAACCCGCGAATTATAAGTTTTTCTGAATCTGGTCCACCCAACCATGGTGCCTGCTCCGAACCAAGTAGTCCATCGATCGATCAATCAGTCTCATTTGGTGTTAACTTGAGTAAATCGATATCACGTATGGAAACATATTGTCTCAACTTCCTTCTGCTAAGGGTCCTTCCTTCCTTCCTTTTTTCTCAGATATAAAGGGAGTTTCCACCACTTGGAGACTGGACCTTACCTGAACGTTCCGCTATTCTAGTGATAACTTGACCTGAGCTAGAAGGGTTATCCCTCATACTTAGCCCCCTCAAAGACCTATCTTACTTACTATCTATAAAGAAAGAGGCCCTATCAACCTTATAAATAAGGAGATAAGGGAGATGCCCCCACCTTATATCTTACTCGAAGAGAGCCCTATCATAGGTAGGATTAATATGAATTTATGGAGATTAATGAAGATGAAATAAATGAAATAAAGAATCTTTCAAAGAAAATAATAGAAGAATTCCATTAAGGAATCAAAGGTTTATGGAGCTGTGTCTTCTCTTTTTTGGGGTACTTATTTAGGGGAAGAAAGTGTATGCAGATTATTACTTTCCATCCAAAAAGCCCAAACAAGAAGGACTGGACTATCTTCCGGAAAGAAAGGACCATGGACGGCCGCCCGGCGATAAACAGGCAAATCCCCTTGGAAAAGGAGGGGCGGGCCTAAAGATTCTCCTTCGGCACTCTCGGCAAGAAGAGATGCCGGATCGGCCTTTGCTTAGGGGGATAAGGGACGGGGACAAATTCGAACCGGGCTAGCTATGGGGATATAGATCTACCGGGTGGCCCCACTTTAGTTAGGGGAGTGAGTGAATACTTCCCTCACACACTTTCACATATCTAGTCTAGGTGGTAGCTAGCTAAAGGATGCAAAAGGACTTTTCCTTTATAAGACAATAAACACTTCTCACCTTTATCGAGGAGAAAGAGATAGATGATTAACCCGAGTATCGAGGAGAAGGAGATGGATGATTGACGAGAGAGAGCGGCTTCGTAAGGCAGGATTCTTCGTTGATGTTTCTAACTGACCGTTCTCATTTCAGGTTCCTTCTCAGTTGCCGAATAATGTGAACGTGAGAGCGTAACCGAATATATATGGGCCTGGTTTCTCCTTCACAGTCGCAAGACTGGAACTCTTTGCAAAGGCAATAGGGAGGGAATCTTTAGTTCAGGGATTCGTTTAGTTCACTGGTTCCACGCTCTTCCTATCCTTCCTCCTTCCTATTCGTTCGTGGAGGCACGCGAGCAGTTAAAGTGAAAGTCGCAGCACCTGTGATGATTGAATTGGTTCCGTAGTTCTCCATTTACTCGCTCGCTGACCCACATATATACGCTTGAATACGGTTTCGTGGCACTCTACGATCCATGGATCACTTTAGGTCTATCTCTCTCTATGTTTCCCTTTTAGGCAACACTTCTTCCTATCAATGATCGGCCATCCTAAAGCTGCATTCCGATCCGACACTTGAAACGGCATTGAACTTGCTGAACACTTACGGTAGAGGACCTGACGGTCTGTACGGTCCTATCTCAAGAGTGCCGCTTGCCTTTTGTAGAAACCCCTTCTCAACCCGAAAGAAAAGGAGACTACTAACTCTATTCGGAACTCCCCCTGACTTGCTCCCATTCACTCATTTGACAGACTTCACCGCCGAACTATTCATGCGGTTTCTTTACTCGCTGTCTTGTCCAACCAGAATACCGAGGTCATATCCCTCCCTTCTTGTCTAACCGGAATCCTGAGGGAAATCCAAACCACTGCAACGTTAATAAGATACAAAATAAACCTCCCACCCACCGCATACGTTGAAACATTTTGCAGATAGCTGTGGAAGGGGTAAGCTGCCCCTGGATTACCTGGAGAATACCTCGGCCAGTTTAATGGGACCTCGATTAGATGAGTGATTAGATGAGTGAGACCTCGATTAGACCAGCACAGAGAAAAGATTAGATAGTATTATCACAGAGGATAAAGGACTAAGGGCTACTCCCGATAATCCCTGTAAGCACAGTGCAAAATAGGGTGAAAGAGGTTGAGTCCGCCACAACAATTGCAGTTCGTTTTGGGGACTTGACCAGGCTAAAACCTGGATAAGCTGGACTAGGGGAATAGCTAGGGAAGACGGCTAGCTAGGGACTACGATTGAGGGGAGTACCCATAGGTTGACCTGGCTTCTTAATATCAAAGCTGTCTGTGATCTGAAGCCAATAGCATTCCTCTTATCCCGGGTGTTAGCTGAAGCCCGCAGGAGTTCTGTAGGCTTGTAACAGGTGTTGTTGTGTTTTCATCTGTGATCCGGTAGGTAAAGAGGGTGAAAATCAGGGGGTAAATCATGGGTCTAAAACCTGACCGGAAAAAACACTCTGTGCATGGCGTACTGTGCCGAAGCTGAGGGGGTAAGCGCAGCCCTTTCCTCTGTGCATACCCCGTCAAACCCGGTTCAATCGTAGTTGTCGCTCCCCTAAATATGGGGCTTTATATATATATACGTATATTTATAAAAAATATATATATGGCGCGCACAGGCAGTTATATAATGGCGTGTCATGGCGTGCGCAGGCACGGGCTGGGCGTAAGAAAAGATAGTAGGAAATGAAATCGCTTGGCTTGACTGCTTTTGTGTCACTTTTCATGAGTAAGTTCATTCCAGTGTATCTTTGCCGGTTCCTTTCATTGAGTGTTCGTTTCAATTGCTTGTGAGTGTTCATGGTTCTTCATGCTTACTTTCTCAACACTACTCTGAATTCATAGTTTATAAAGAGAATACTGGAGAATAACTGAATAGTTGATAAACAGAATACTATTTCAGAATCACTCTAATGAAAGAGCAGGAAACAAGTTTCCCTTGCTGGTTGGTGTAATAGGGCTTTCAGGATGGAATTAAGGAGGTATGCTTGTCTTCCTTGCTTAGTGGATTAGGGGCTAGTTCATACCTAAACTCATAGTCCAGGTTCAACGTCTTCCTCGCTCCGCTCGCCCCCATAGGTTCAAGTAGTAGGAGCATAGTCTCATAGGTCAGGCTTCAATTAAGGAGACAGGCAAAATGAGATTGGAGAGCAAACGCTGGCAGAGCAAACCAACGAGATGGTAGCCTGGGAATGCAGGAGATATCAGAAGAGATGTGGACTGGAAAAGAAGAATCTAGAACAACTCCTGCAGGCGAAAGAGAAGGAGATCGAAGAGCTCAAGCAGGCCCTTAGCACAGCGGGAAGAATGAAATCAGAAAAAGAAAAGGAACGAAGTAGCTTTCCCGCAGCGGGGAAGGATTTCCACTCTGGGAAGTCGGGCACAGCTATTCCAAAGCGAGCTAGACACTGCAACAGCAGAGAATATAGCCTTAGAGTCAGAACGGGACGTCTTATGCAAAGAGAAGGAAGACCTGATTCAAGCAAGGGAACGGCTGAGCAAGCAAAATCTGGAGCTAAATAATAAATTGAGAGAGGATCTTTTCTTTCTCTTAAGTCCCTCCATTAATGCCCGACATGAATTACTTTCTATTCGGTGTTGTGTCTTCTCTTTATGCACTCCCTCACTTATCTCCGTAGCTTTCTTTCTTATAAGCTACGGGCTACTCTCTCTCGGGAAAGGTCTTTCGGTAGAACCACCTTTTGGCACTATAAACGGTATCTGTCCCCCAACCACTGCCCCAGATTACGAAATAGGCGTAACGGACACAGGAAGCATCTCCACAAATAGGCGTCCCACCAGCAGAACAATGAAGACTAAAGCAAACCTAGCCGGCAGACCTTTACATTGCAGCCGGACCTACAACTCCCACCTACAATGACTAATCCTCAAATAGGCTAAGACTAACTGCTTGGACTAAGGCTAATACTAGGGACTACAGAGATACCATTGGACTAAAGCTAAGGCTCGTCTCTATAGGCTTGAATCTTATGGCTTACGGCTTGAACTCTATGGAACTTAGTGCATGGACTACGCTTGTTTCAAAAGGCTAATTGGGAGCTAGCTTAATGCATGGATCTTAAGGCAGTCTCTCTCTCTATGGCCTTAGGGCTAGTACTAGGGCAAGTGACTTTGATCGGGTCGGAGGAATTGGCTCTTGGGGCACGAAAAGTGGATTTGATCTTTACAACAAATAGCATTTAAGTAAATTTACCTAGGGGAAGGATGTCATCAATTGTTTTTTTTTAGCACCTTTATGCTTCTGGCCCTTACTTATACTTAGGCTTTACAAAATCACCCAACGAAGCTGGTTGAATCCGTTATCCTACTTTGTTGGGGTGGAACTTATATTAGAAAACCTTCTAATTTTATTTTGTTATTTAGAGAAACCTCGTTCTTATTGAGTCGGATGGGCAATCTCTTTCTTTCATCGGGAAACTAAGTTGAATCCATGTTTTTTTTGTTTTGTTGAGACAGATTTAAAAACCTTTCAATTTGGCGTTGTTTTCCCTTTGTCACAACCTCATTTTGAGGGGTTCGAGGAATTCCAGGCAAGTAGAGATGCTAGTCCAAGTGTCAACGTCTCAGAGCTAGAACTGCTCTATGTGACATTGTGTATCTACGGCACCACCGGTGAAGAGACTAGGACCAGGTTCATCCGCTGGGACTGACATTCTGGCTGGCAGCTAATTGCCCAGGACCATGGCGAGATCGTCTAGAAACAAAGGAAGCGGGCCATACCAGGATGAGACACTGTTCGGGTTTCCCTCCCACTCACCACTAGCACTGTTGGACGGGTTCGCTTCGGTGCCCTTACTAACACAACTTGACACTGCTCGTCCCTCCCACTCACGTTTGCAGAGGAGGATCGCTAGCGCTTGCCCCTTATGATTAGGGCCGGTGCTTTAACTCACACCTACTTAAGGGCTTGGACAACATCCTCTGCCTCGTAGGGAACCAGATGTGTATCATTGAACCTACTAAAAAGCAATTATATTAATTAAAAATGCCAAATTAGGACCCCCCCCACCCAATAAATACCCCTTCGCCCCTCACCCAATAAGTAACTTAAGAGGTTTTGTCTATTTTTGGTTTCAACTCATATTGCCTGGACCAAACAAACCAAGAGGCTCTCTCTTTAGGTAAAAGTCGTCAACGTATATATGCAATCTTCATATTAGGAGCTACACCTATTGATTAACACCTCCGGCATAAACACTTGGAGAGAAAAGAACCAGGCATTTCAGCTATGGAAATTGAAGCTATGGAAGACCTGGGTGCAAATACCAGAGAGAATATCTTAGGGCTGCCTTTCTCTTTAGGTCAAAGTCAACGTAGATATGCGCGAGAATATCGTAGAGATGCGACAAGCTCCAGAAGACTCATGATGCCGGCTCCTTACCCCGAATCAGAGATAAACGTACAGAACAGGCATGTTTCTGTACTGAGAAATTCCAGTTTCATGGTCCAATGACAAGTAATATATAATGCGGATTATCATAGAAATAAAGACATAGTACACCTTCTTACATTGTTGAGTAGTGTAGTGGTGCATCAACAACACACTTGGAAACTTGGTGCATCAACAACACACCTGGAAACCTTGCTGGCATTTACTCATTGATCACCTATCTCAATTTACATCATAATCTCTACGTAACGTTAAGATGGCACTACTATGGGTTCAACCATTTTATCCATGCGATTTCAACCTGCCATTTTATTATTCTCTATATTTTTCCAAGAATGGAGACTAGAGTTCTTATTATTTTCTTTTGGAGAGGAGAATGGACAAGTTAAACTTCTCTATGCGAAATCTAGGTAGTTAGATTCTGCTGGCTTTTCACAAGTATTAACATGTGTATATGCAGATCCAAGTGTCCAACGTAGAGAAAGAAAGCAACATCATAGATTAACCACATATAGATGCAAGTTCAAGTGTGAATCGTAGAGATAGAGTCGTTAGTAGCAGAGAGAAACAAGATGAAAGGTATAATTTATTTATATGAACAACCAGGTAGATATGCCGATATAATAGATGAACATTACCACTAGGCATCAGACCACCCAGCAGAGTAACCAAGCAGCATAGTCTCTTAGCCCAGCAGCTCTGGCATCCACCCGGCCTAGTGGATCTCCACTAGCGCATCAACTAGCCCGAGAACTCATCATATGGCCTCTGGGCAAGTTCAACCAATAGGTTAACACGTTTCTATGCCGACATTGTAGATTAACCAAGTAGAGAGACCACTTGTTTATGGCCAGGTAGAGATGAAAACATCACATATGAACCACGTTGTAGAGTGGAGATGGCTGTAATGAGGTCTGCATGGCTATGGCTATGGAAGATCCAAGTGTCAATGTAAAGAAAGCAACATCCTATACTAACCTGTATAGTAGATATGCTAGTCTAAGAGGTTAACATGTTTTGATGCCAACATCCTATAGTAACTAGATTGGATATGGCTAGTTCAAGTGAACACGTCTCTATGGCACCATCATATATGAACATTGGTAAGCTTCATGGCTATGACCAAGGTGATATCATATATGAGCACTAGGAGAGCCTCCGGAGCTTTCTATGCCGATATAATATGTTTCCTTTATAGAATCTTGAAACTACTAGTTGCTTTCTTGAAACCACTGTGGTTTTCTAACCGAATCTGGTTTCCTGTAACTGTCTCCAAACTGATTCCAAATTCTTTTCTGAACTGTTTCTCCAAAACTGCCAGGTTGACCCTCTTTCACTGAGCCTGACTGCCGTGCTGTCTGGTTCTTGGGACCTCTGGTTGAATCTGCAACTGTTGTTGTGAGGTAGATGCTTGTTGTTGTGTACTAGAAGGTTCAGGTTGTCCTAGATATTGATAATCCTTCAAAATAAATGGGAGAAAATTCCTCCAATCCCTTTGGATACCATTGTTCCTTAGCATCTCTTATTTACACATCTAGGTCTGTATAGGCTTCATAGTCTGGATGCTCTAACTCCTTTCAAATTGATCTCGATTTTGTAAGAATTTCATAATCCTTTGATAGGATTTTCATGATGTGCCTCCCAGTGAGGGCACCATTGATCCCATCAATTGTTGTGTCATCATTTCTCTTGTGTACCAACATTGAATTATAGGTCTCTCATGGGTACAATTCACCATTACCATCAAACAGATGTGGGAGCCCCTTTTTGACCACTGTGTTGAAGGCTATTTAACCTCTTATATTGTTAACTAGGAGCTCCTTCTTATTATGAGCGGACCGTGTGAGCCTTCGTTTGATTAGCACTTGATTTGCTAGTGTCATTGTGGTTGTTCTATCTGGAATCCCAATCTCACTCAATTCCTCCTTGGTCAAGGCATTTAAATATGTGATTAAGGTTTTAGCTTTGGCTGGTTTCTCTTCCATCTCCTTATTCAATAGCTCAACATCCACTCTGACTTGCCTGACCAGGGCTGTTTCTTCCTGTATGATCTGGAAATGCTTTCAATTTCCATGAATTTTCTTTATTATATTGTCCCACAACAAGTTCTTTGCCTCTTTGACATCTTCATATGATGCCACCTTTGATGCCACCTTTCATTAAGCAAATTTACCATCTGGATAGGTCTTATAGGTTTGACCATCCCACCTTTTCATTCGTTAATTTACCATCCCGCATATCCTTTTGGTCTTGCCCCAGTGCCTCGGAAACAAGCCTAATAAAGCTAGCTTAGTCCAAGCCTGCCGACAACAACAAGCGGGGGCGTTTCATGGAAACAAGCCTTAATATACTTTCTTAGTCCATGCACTTTGATCTGTGTGAAGACCGTAATTTCCCCCATCTCGATAGGACGCACTCTCTTCTCTTTATCATCTTCATATGCCACCTTCTATTACTTCATTTACCTTATTGATAGGTCTGATCTGATAGGTTTTACTGCAGAGGCCATCTTTCCTTCCTGAATTTGACACTATTTGGAAGGCCAGAAAGACTCTCTATCTCATCTGGATATGCCACCTCACCCATCGGATGGATGAGCGACTTCGTACCTTTTGTTGCTGAATTTACCATATTGCATAGGCTACTACCTTCTTTTGTTCTTTAATTTAGCATCTCAATAATATGTCCGATAGGTCTTGCCTTGGTCCAGCAGCAGAGAAACAAGCCTTAAGAGAGTCTCAAATAAACTAGCCTAAAGAGACAAGCTTTTTAGTTCGTTCCATACTTGCACTATAGTTGTTAAAGCCGTCTTACTTATGGACCCCTAAGGCCTAACAGACTTCTGGTACTAGCTCTAGAGACAAGCTTTAGTCTTAAGCTGTAGAGCTCCCTATGAAGAACTGGTGGATTAGCTGAAGTCTAGCCCTCTGCTGGACTGCTGCCCACCCTATGGACACTTGCTTTTTCTCTTACTTGCCTTACAGTAATAGCCTAAGTCTATGTTACTGGGCTACTGTACTACCGTTTCCCCATATGAACACTACTAGCTTTCTGCTTTAGTCCATGCACTTAAGTCCGTGTGAAGACCATAAGCTGTAGAGAAAGAGGTGGAGTGAATACCGTCTGCTGTCTGTAGAGACATAACTACTCTATACAAGTCTCGTAGAGTCAGATTCAAACTAGTCAGCAGCTGGTTCCCAATTAGACTGTTTACCACACTACTAGTCGTAGAGTCTCACTATTAGTAGCAAAGAGTTGATCTACGCCCGGTGGTTCTATGGACACTAGCCGGTATCCGCCTTTCACCCCACCATATTGAACCGGATATTGATTGATCTGGCGGATTTCTAGATTTCACTTCAGAATGCATTCTTCCACTCATATTACTGGCTAGTCCCTATGCCTCCATCATTCCCACTGGATGTTTCTCTCAATAAAACCCAATGATAGAAGTGTATTTTCTCCCTTATTGTTTTAACCATTCTTTTAAACACTTGTTTTAGTCTTCTTGGTCCAGCAGCAGAGAAACAAGCCTTAAGAGCAAGCTTTATTTAGTCCTGTTAGTCCCGCCTGCCTGGAGCCCTATTATGGACCGGAAAGTCCAAGCCAGTCCATGCACTTTGGTCTGTGGAGTGAAGACCATCTTGGGCTGCTGTGTGTAATTACAATTCATATCAATCTATGGGCTTAGCTTTTGGGTCGAAAATACTAGTTTTAACACGACCCACATGTTTTTAAATTTAAAGCTAAAGGCTTCGCAGAAACTGACATTTGATGGATTCTTGTTACCACCATCACATATAATCTCATTAGTTCCAAAACAAACACCCCAATAACCTTTTAAGAATGATAGAAGTGTATATTTTTTTTGAACCATTTTCTCAACTCAATGAGCTTTCTTTCTTGCCTATAGCGCACACACACATGCACGCATACGCCCGCCCGCACACATACACATGCACATATACATTGCCTATTTTCCATAATCCAAGCGCTTCCACTGTTTCGGAGAGTAAGAGTCTGCGCGGAGAAGAAGAGTCAAGTTTGGAGAGTAAGATCTATTTGGAGAGTAAGATTAAGCTGGACATCCCCAATAATCCCTGGCTGGACCATCCTTCCTAGCACCAACCTGCCTAGCTTACTTTATTTTAGAACAACATCCAGTAGATTACCTATCAAAAATAATATACTTATCAGAGTTCGAGTCAATATCAAATCAGCTCTCAATGGAGTTGTCGGAGAAGAAGATCTATCATCGTAAACAAGCCTTTTGAGACAAGCGCTAATTAGTCAGTCCAGTTAGTCCCTGCCTGGAGCCCTATGGACAACACACTAGCCTTTAGTCTTCTTGGTCCAGCAGATAAACAAACCACCTTCTCAGATACTCTAGCTTTTAATTTGCTCATTGGGGAATGCAATCAATGAATGGTCTCATGGATTGGATGGCTTTAACTCATGATGCATAAAGACAAGCCCTAGTCTGTATCAATTCATCTTACTTGCCTTGGTCCCCTTGGAAACAAGCCTTTTAAGAGAGTCTCCATTGGAGTGAAGATCAGCTTTGAGTTAAAGCCGTCTTATGGATGGACCCCTAAGGCCAACTTCTGGTACTAGCTTAAGAAACAAGCCCTACTAGTCTGTACACAGAGTAAGCCCTATGGACACTTTCTTTAGTCTTCTTGGTCCAAGCAGGTTAGTTTTAGTCTATTGGACTACTGCTGGACCTAGTTCCCCTATGGATGGGATGCCTTAAGCCCCAGTGCCATGGCAAGAAGCCTTAATAGACTAGCAAAGACAAGCTTATTACCCGCCTGGACCCCTATGGATACTAGCTTTATTAGTTGCCTTGGTCCAGCCAGCAGAAAAACCAAGCCACCTTCTCAGATACTCTAGCTTAGTTGTCTCCAAGCAGCCGGTGGGTCTTGCCTTTTTGCTTGGTCCATAGAGTGGAAAGCCTTAATAAGAGACAAGCCCTAGTCTTCTGTACAGGAAGAAGCCCCTATTAACTGGACTGGAAGTCTTTAGCCTATTGGACTACTGCTGGACCTAGTTCCCCTATGGATGGGATGCCTTAAGCCCCCAAGTGCCATGGAAACAAGCCCTAAGAGAGTCTTCTCCAGCGTATTTCTAGATTTAACTTATGAATGCATTCTTCAGGTTACTATAAAAAAAGGTGAAGTTACTTGGTTAGATCAATTTGCTAGTACCCCAGCTTGAATGAAGCATCAATGTTACCCGGTCGAGAATAACACCGGGTGGGGAAATAAATTGATTCATTGACCGTTCTAGGTGGGTGGGGGAATATGGTGACTACGTGCCTGTTCTTAGTGGGAATAAAGGAAAGGCAATCTATATTCGTGCTCGGGTGGGTGAGAACCCCAGTGGAGCGAAACCAAACAAGCGCTTTGGACGGACATGAAGGCGAAACCAAGCAAGAACCAGAAGAAGGGAGCTTTCTCTTGGGAGAGTAATATGAGAGGAAAATGGATGGAGGTGCCCACTTATCTATATCAATTAGTTATAAATATCAATGCGAGTGTAGCCCTGAATAACGAGTGTATCTCGATCTCTATAGTATGAAGTGTGGGTTTGTTTATCAAACTACCAGTCAAAGTGGTTGTGGAAGTGAGGCGTAAGGTTCCAGTACAGGAGCTAATGTTTTCGTGTGTTTGTTACTAGTGGTTTGATGAATAAGATCTAATGTGTGAGGGAAAGAGCTATAGCTTGTAGTTATAAAGAGAGTTAGTCCTAGCTTTCTATAGGAAGTAAGAGGTTGTTGTTCCTGGTTCTATATTCCTTATTGAGTTATAGGAGTTGACTAATAATGATCTAAGAATCTATTCCTTCTTGTTATCGTTCCTATTGTTTAGTTAACAGTCTCTTTATGAGATACCAAGGATTCCTTTGAGTGAGTAAGGAGTAAGAATCTAAGAGTAATAAGAATATAAGAGAAGCTTACTCTTGTTCCTTGTAGATAGAGTTCGTTCTATAGTAATGGATTTGTTGACCTTGCTTCGAGAGTGAGTTAGAGGTTTATTAGGGATGGTGTTGTTGACTGTAGGAGCAGTAGTAATTGAAGTAATAGAAATAAATCCCTATAACAGTAAAAAGAGGAATACAATACTAATACTTTGGTCTCTGTACTGATGAATACTTCTGAGTTCTCGTTCCTAGTGATGAGTAATGAGGGGCGGAGATCCGCAGGATCGATGCCTCCCAGCTGACTTCTTCTCTTGTGGTTGTTCTCTAGTTGAACATTCCTAAAATAAGAATATAAAGACTAATCTAAGAATTCCTTATCCCTGAAGTCAACCTATCTTTATATTTCTCACCCTAAAGAATTCTATCTCCTAAGTGATTTATTTTAATGTTGCTGGTAGGATTCGATAAATAATAAGGTAAGTGATCCAGTAATATAATAGGGCTAATAATTAAGGCTAAGTGATCCAGATGCAGTTATATATAGATAAAGGTAAATGCAGTTAATAGATAGGTAGGGTAAGACCATCCCTTGCTTCCTTCCTAGGCTAGGTAAGACCATTCCCATTTATTTCTTATTCACTTATGCATATTTCCATTAGATTATATATTATATATGAGCCTACGTGCGATAAATAATCCTCCTATACTCCTCCTGCTATGGCTATACTGCTGCTATACATAATTATAATGCCATCCTGCATCCGCCGATCATCCCGCATCCGATCATGCCGCATCCGGTCTAAGGGGTATAGTTAGTTTCCCCCCGGGAAAACCCTTCCCTTCCTTTACTGTATAACCCTTTATGATACTATAAACTAGGCTACACCCTTGATGAGGCTACACTAGGCCATGAGAGGCGGAACGAAGCCTGTCCTGCTACCTGCCCTCCCTGCCCTGTTCTCGCCCTGTCCTGTGCACTGTCCGAACCGTTCCGAACCAGGCGTAACTCCTCCCTCCCTGTTATCTCCTGTCCAACTAGCCCAACTAGCCCTTGCACTTTTATTTCCTCTGATCCCAAAGTTGGTCCTATGCTCTCCTATCTGGCCCGTCCCGTTTGTTCCTCTCAAATGCTCTCCTATCCGAACCGGACTATGCTCGATTATGAAAATGCTCTTCTATCTGAGCTCTCCTATCCGAACCGGACTATGCTTGACTATCGGTAACTAATCTAAGACTCCTATCGGGAACTAAAGCTTAAATCTCCCCTAAAAACTATGCACTTCCCTCCCTCTACTTGTTGTTCGGATATCGGAGAATTTGGTTTTCGGAGGTGGATAATAATGGAATGTGCTTTGTGGATGATAATTTCGTTTCGTTGCCGCTTTTAAGATGTCTGAAGAAGTTAAAAGCAAAGGTATGCCTATGATCCTCTCCTGGTGGGGTAATGATCTCGAGGTGCAAGAAGTTTCATTTGATAATGGATGGTCTTAAATTAAAATCTGTGCTTAGTATACTCCTCCAGTCGCTAAGGTATAATGGTAAGTGGATCCAGACCAGGTAAGAGCCAGACCTGCTAACCAATCCAATAAGCCCAGCCAGCCGTTTGACCCAGCCAGCCGTTGAACCCACCCATCCGATGGGAAGGTAGGTAGGACCGGCCTTATTTCATTGCTTTATTGCTTTCTTGACCCCGTTTGCTTTTGAACCTGTGCCCTGGCTAATAAATAAGGAATAGATCGCTTAGATCCAGACTCTATTATATAGATCCAGCAGACTCTATTATATATGAGTCTATTAGATTGAATCAATGGTCTCGGCGCCCCGAACCCGCATGAATGCTTATTAGTTGCTGCCATTCTCATCCCTCATCCCTCCTTAAGAGGATATTGTCCGGTCTCTTTTATGTGCCGTAAGCTTACCACCGATAGGAAAGATGTTACCCATAACCCTCATTACCACTGATACAAAATATCTAATGCTCCTATTTCTTTCTCGGGACATAGTAATCGAGGAACAACCTCATCAATTGGGGTTCGGCCCAGCAACAATTCCAGCTCATTGCCGGATCCGTAGATGGAGGCTCCTTCTTTCATAGCGATTGGCCAAGATAAGGGGCTCCTGGCTCTATAGCGGTGGTAGATCCCTCCGAATCCTCCCATGGAGACCTGTTCCTGGTTCTTCCATAGCCGCCGATATCCTAGAGAGACAGATGCACATACAGCCAAAACAATGAATGGATGCTGAGCCTATATATTTATATAATAACGAAAGCGGTTACAACTGGTATTTTAGAGAAGGGAGGGGGGACCGTGATAACACAATTGGCTGGGGCGCATCATATGTATATAGTTATTAGCCAAATCTTCTCTCTCTAGTTACTCCCTGAACATTGATGAGATCTTGGTCGCAACTCGCATTCAATCGATCCATCAAATAGATAAGAATTCTCGTTCGAAGTGGTTCATATTGACGAAATGAAATTCAGTAGTAATCTGAATGAAGCAATCGTCGCCTCCTTGCAATTGGGTGGGGGTGAATCGCAGCAAGAACTAAGTGATTTCTACTTTCCAGTATATAGCGACCGACGAGAAAACCTCGACCAGCGCCCAGCTATGCAAGTGTATAGCTCGTCGATGAAAAAGAACCTCATTTTATAAATTAGGGATTTCACCTGGGATCATTGTGAAGGGTTTGATAGAAATACCAATGAAATGCGCGGAAAGCAATGAAATTAATAGAAGGGAGGGTTGGATTGGAAGGAATCCAGTCTTAGGGCGGTCGGATATAATAGGAGTAGGGCGGATGTGGGCACGTATATAATAGATGGCCAGTTTCTGCTCTATAGCTAAGGAGGCCGCCTCCCCTACTATTTACGTTTTTATGTGTGAATCAATCCCTTTCAATAATAGTAGGGGCGTAGTTCCAATTCGAGTGGA
>Ga0316216_1000014_pt1 | contig 25702 bp, 24 predicted proteins | sample NRE6metagenome_FD_207800 | JGI IMG/M metagenome (GOLD analysis project Ga0316216, IMG submission 207800) | Spruce roots microbial communities from Maridalen valley, Oslo, Norway - NRE6 | ecosystem: Host-associated > Plants > Roots > Unclassified | place: Norway: Oslo | collected 2017-09-15
TTTTTAAAATGCGCGTTTGGCGAAGCTTTTTTTATCGACCGGACCAATCCCCAAAAGACCCAACGAGCTGTTCGCGTAATGAATTTAGAATAGGTTTTTACCTCACCTTCCCTGGCCCACCACCTACCCTTGACCCACCTTCCGACTTCGACCTTGAATGCTTCTATCTTTACTGCCTTCCTGCTTATCTATTTAATGCCGCCTTACTTCCGACCCACCTTACCTGATTGGGGGGGGCCAGCCAGCCAACTAACCTACCTATTTAGGTTCCGCCTTACCACTTATGCCTTTCTTGCTTCGCTCGAATAATCCGGGCACCAAACGGCAGGACATCCGAACCCATTCCCATCCCCAAAGACCCCTGGCCACATCACCGCACAACGAAGAATACTACCGCGAACCTTAGAACCACCCATCGGCCATTATTCGCCACACTCCATTCACTCCATTGTCGACCAGGCCCTCTCCCCTATCAAGAATGACTGGAAGAACAAAGAAATCAACGGAGTTGTATAAAGAATTTCCTAGATAACTCCGTGCCTGGTTCTTGATTACTGAAACATCGGAGTTTATTAGAGAATCTCCTCTATAACTCCGTGTCTGATATACCTATTCCTTGCCCCCCCTCATCAAAAAGTAACTTGGACAAGCGATTTTCAATTCCTCGCTTTCCTCTCTTTTTCTCAGTGTAAGGATGGTGACCTCGAAGGCCTGACCTTTGTATCTAAATATGCATGTATATATTTATAAAGTAGGGTCACCTGAAAACTAAGGTTGTTGATGAGTAGAGTCTCCCCGAATCTATCTATTTGCTTTCACCTCCCGGTGAATCTGCCTGCACACTGCTCCCCTGCAGGATGGGGTCTCCTTTGGTTGAACTGACCGAAGTTCTTTGTAAATGAATCCAATCCTTCGACCGCTTGAAGTTCTTTAGCCCAGTTGAAGTTCTTTTAGTCCCTGCGCTTGAAGTAATGTGTTAAAGTCTATAGATGTGTAAAAGTCTATAGTGGGTGAATATCCTTAGGCAGTGTTAAGGAGAAGCACGTATGGATTCCGAAGGTCTTGACTCGTCCATTGGTTAATGAGTGGGAGAGTATATAGTGGGAGAATATCCTGGTATAGAAAGAAATAGATAGGGTAGGGCGGACCTCTGTTGAGCGTAGCGAGCCGCGCAGTTCATATTTCTATTTGCGACCGTCTCTTTCCTGCACACGAACTGAACGGTAAATAGCTACGATTTAGTGATACATAAACGATTGAACAGACTAGCACAACATACGTTTTATAGATAAACATATTGGACACAGTGACACATACCTCGATTAGCTGTGCCTTAGATCCCATAGCTACGACCTCGATTAGCAACACAACGGTTCATGATAGCTACGATCACCGCACCGGAACACGCCAGGGAGGTGAATGAAACACGCCACCATCGCACCCATCCTGGCATAGATATAGATATATAGATACTGATTGGCTTGGCTTTTGAGATATCCTTTAGAAGAGATGGCCGACCTATAAAGGCAACCTCCTATTGAATTGTCCTTCCCGATAATGCCTATTCTCTTGGTCAAGAATTGATAATGGGTGAATGACCTCGCAAGTTGATTAGCCAGCCAAGCAAGTGGCCTTCCAAGAGGAATAGAGAAGAAAGCCTTCCAATAATCCCTCATGAATAGAGAAGAAAGCCTTCCAAGGCTCAGTAACATATGCCTTATATAGATAGCTTATATAGATAGTTATATAGATAGTAGGGCATTCCTTATTTCTATTCGTTAATGAAAAGGTGAAAGGTGGTGCCAGATTAAGGGTTGTTATAGCAAGGAGATTACCCATCGTTAAAAGAAAAGGTCACTGTTAGAATCTATAAGGTAAGGGGATTCCACTGTGCCTCCATCTTACGTCTTACGTAGCTATTGCCTCGATCTTCCATATTCCGTGTCCCAGGCTTAACGGCACTAAATAGATAGTTATTGATCCAGATGAACAATCCATCTCTAGGACCCACATCTGGCGTTTCTCTTTATGAAAACTAGCCAATCACGAAGGATTACTTTATTAAAGGTAAAGCTTAGGCAACCTTGATTAGATTAGTCGGCAGGTACTATTCAGGGGCTTTCACATTACGTCAGGGGCTAGAAAGGTAAAGGTTATCCCATCAGGGGCTCATCAACCGTTGTGTGAAAGCTCATCAACCAGGTGCCAACCAAAGGAAGGCATTGGCAACCAAAGGAAGGCATAAGGAGATCTAAATAGAAGTGGTTCTCCCCGGTAAGCCGGTAAGCACATAGCGGCCTCAGGGGCTTTTACATTACATCCATTCCTTCAGGGGCGTTAGGTGCAAGGATTACTTGATGAAAGTAAAGGATGTGCCTTATTTGGGGTTAGGCATCGGTCTCCCCAATTGACTCGGCTGGATTGACTCGGTCATTGACTCGGTCTCAGTAAGTGCCGATGCGGTCTCAGTAAGTGCCGATGCGGATGCGGATATGGACAGTGCCGATGCGGATTGACTCGGCTATAAGGAAAGGATTGACTCGGTCTCATGAACCAAAGAAAGATTGACTCTAATAGGTCGTTTCAAAGCTGTACTCTAATAGGTATGGCTTTACTCTAATAGGTATGGCAGGAAGGATATTTTTTATTCCCACTGCCTTATTCTTGATTCCCCTAGGGCGGCTCGCTACGCTCAACAAAATCCCGCCCTAACCTAATTAGTTCGCTAGGGGAGATCTTAAAAATGGCATATCTCTTATCTAATAATTTCCACTTTCAGAACCCAAATGAGTAAGACTTCGTCTGAGGATCAAAAGATAAATTTGGCTTTATAAGGAATAGCCAATAACGACATATCTGGCATCTCTCAATACTAAGAATTGACACTTTGAACCCAAATGAGGATAGCAACACATACCAGTTACATGCTACTCGTGGATCACATAAAACATATATTATGGAATCTGTTGTGACCGACCAACTGAACCGGACCCGTGCTATAAAGAAGAATTATTCCTTATGTCCCAATAATATCTAATCGAGCAATAATATCGTATATAATAGAGCGAGCAATACTATCTCTAGTTACCGAAATCATACGAGTCAATACATTAGCCAACGTTAGCGAGGTTACCGTTAAGACAGATAGCTCCTGGCAAGTCCAGGTCGGTCCTGGCTCTCTCTTTGTTCGGTTCGAGCAAGCGATATACCTTACCCTTCATTTGCGCGGGCAAGGGATTTATCTCTCATCTGACCATAGGGAGGATGAGGAAGCGCAAGCAGGCTCTCAAATGTAGGGTGGGGGGTAGGGGTAGGGGAGAGGAATTTATCGCTTTCCCGCTGCCCCCACACCAAATAAGTAATTCAGGGATTTCTTGCTTTCCCGACGAAGGAGGGGAAGGGGGCTGGTTTCACGAATTTGGACTGGTTTCACGAATTTGGTTTCCTAGAAGAGGCAGGTCTTACCCCCCCGTTGACTGGATTCTGTATTCATCAGGTTGGCAGGGAAGGGCCTGAAACTAATTTATATATTGAATTTACTTACTATAACTTATGGATTTACTTATTAATTCACTTATAGATACTGACGAGGCTGCATTAACTCAAACTTTGATCACCCGCTCTATCCCGATCACCAGAACCATACCCCAGCTAGGCCCCTATCCATCTCAACTCATACCTCTATCTAAACAAAGTGGGGGAGGGGACTAATGGAACGAACAACTAAGTAGCTCTCACAGTCTTTGTGACTACTCCCTGGGCTAACTCCTTCACAGCTGCTCACTTGGATGCCCTAGAGATGGATGCCATTCCCACGGCCACCAGGGGGATACATCAACCATGATAGGGGACCGGAACCACACCAACGAATGATGGATGAACAGCACTACTAAATGATTGATGATCGAATGAATTATCAACTTCCTTCCCTGCCAATAGAGATAAAATTTACACTTAGACCTCGGATAAATGCACATCTGAAGAGATTCATCCTCATGTTGGTTGCGTCGACGAAACACGCTCTCTCTCTCACCTATAATAACTCGGCTCTCTTACCTATAATAATTCGAGTGCGTCTTTTCTAGCTAATTGATAAAGCATGCAGTTGAGTTGCTTCATTTACATAATAAGATGGCTCCCTTCCCTCGAATCAGATCGACCTGGAGAAGAGGTTATGATAAGGCCGCTAATAAGAAGATCAACATATTAGAAAAGGCGACTGAACTCTTGAGAAAGAAAGTGCTCAACCGATGTGAATCACTTGAATAGTAGGGGGGTTAAATTCTAGCTAAAGATATTTTTCGTTCGTTCGGAAAGTGGGGTTGAGATCTCAGATCAATCGATCATCTCAAGAGTTAGGATCCCCCCCTATTTCGCTGGTCCTCGACAGGCCCCGCCCTAAAAGCTGATCAGAAGAGGGAGCGCACTCTTAAGATGAAAGAAATGGATTCTCTGGAGAAGACGGCTCTCCTAGGTCAGGTCTTCACTCTCTCGAGGAAATGGGAAAACTGTGTAAGGTAGGCCCCTTATTATATATAGTAGGGCATTTAAGCACTTCCCGGTCTCCGCCTCGGTACATATAAGAAGGGAGGTATCTTACCCTCTTTCAGGTATATTGAGAGGCAGATCTAAACCTTGTGTCCCTGGATGAGGGAACTTGTTAATACGTAAGAGACTCAATCAACTCATTATTATAAAAAGGCTCGGTGGATAGACTCGATTTAGTAGGGGGAATACCCCCTTTTCTAGATAATAATTCGAGAAATGATTCAGTAGGTGACATGCTCCTCTCCGTCTATCGGGCAGAATGGGCAAACTGTCAACCTTGAGAATGAACTGTACCCCTACACGAGGGAAAGTGTGCCCGTAACGAGATCGAGAGATAGAGAGGGCCATATCGTATTTGAAAGCACTCAACCCAATGAATTGAAAAAGGGTTGCTTAGAATTCAGAAAGCTAACACATCGAAAGTTGCTCAACCGGACCTTACCCTCTATATGTGAGAAAGGTGGGCACTCGATCGAAGTCAGTTTTCAAGCTATTGAATGAGGTTGGGAGGAATATAGGTCGGGAATTGCGTAATTTCCTGGTCGTAGAGAGAGAGCATTTGTGCGCCCACCTTAAATATATAAATGGAACCCGGCAAAAACGGAGAAGGGGTGCTTTCCGTTGCCACGGGAAGTGGGCCGATCTAGGATCGTAGGAAACATCGCGGGCGGTCTATCTCTATCCCGCGTCCTTCCCCGGCCCGGTCACATGTTCGATCCATGGAAGGTGGCGAAGCGGAGAGGGGGAACAATGGCTGAGTGATCGAAAGCGCTTTCTATATTTCAAGCTGTAATCGCATCCCTATACCTACCGGGGAAGATACGTAAGCTTGGTAGATATTTTGGCACTATTTCCAACTCAGGCAACGGAATCGCTTCAAAGTTGTATATAATGGAGATACTCGATCCAACTCCACGAATGAGCTTTTTGTTCCTAGTCGTCGCGAGAGGTCGTCGCGAGAGAGAGATAGAGAACTCAGTTCTTTCTACTATCCTTCCTAAAGAAAGCACTTTAGGGCCCCCCTTTTCTATATAAGCATTCACCTCCCCTTTTCTATATAATTGGAAGAGGTACTTATCGGAGCAACCCGATCCCAGAAATGCGCTTCTTTTAACAACCTTTGCAATAAGACTGCGTTTAGAGGAAGGGGGTTAGAAAGTTATTGCATACTACGAAGCGAGCTCCGAAAGGGAGTTAGTTTACGATAAGCCGAGGTTTCGGGCCTTTCCCCAAAACTGCCTTACCACCGGATCCGTAGTTCGCTGTTGCCCACCGCACAAAGAGAGTCTTCAAGACCCCACTTTTTTCCCATTCACTCAAAAGTATCCCTCGACTCCCTGCCCTAGGTCCGGATAGGGGAGCACAGGTTCGAACTTATTAAGAACCTTTAATCGCTGCGCTCGACTAACCGACTTATGAGCGGGAGCAATCAGTTGACTCGCGGGGCCATGCCCCGACTACTGCGGGTTCGAACCGTAGCCTGTGATGTGATACCTATACGCTTCTATGACATACCCGGTCCTTCTCCCAGATGTGTCAGGGCGGAGAAACGAGATAAGAACTTAATAATAATAATAATTGGGGGGTTGTCCTTGGTCTTAGTGAAACGTGCATGCGAAGTTTATTCCCGGTTCTCTTTATAGCAGCTCGTTGTTAAGCAACCCAACAAACCAATTTTAACAGGTCGATTTCCACTATTATTGCATCTTGATTCTTAGAGCGCTCTCCCTCAACTTAAGGGGGCTGAATCGACGTCTTACAGGTTTTGAAGTGGCTTCTCGCCATATGAATTTATGAGGTGATGAAAGACCTATGAGCAGTGAAATGCCGAGTGTCAAGGAACCTCCCATCGATGGTGAAATGCCGGGGAGAACCCGGTTCAATGTTTTCCCCTCCATGACCTCCCTATCTAATGAGGTTAGGTCATCTCTGTACCCGCTTAAATAATAGAAACGAGAGAAGATGCGTATACAATAGACTTTACCCGCAGAAACTAGTTATTGAAATCGATGGGGTGGATCATCTTGACCAGGAATTGTAGCTAGCATAAATGGCCCAGTACCTATAGCCGATAGGGCCTCCTGCTACTGAGTGAGAGATATTAGCTACTGAGATTGATGAACTAGAAATGGATTGGCTATAAGTGAGATCAGATGAAAATGATATTGATTAGCTTTAAGAATCGGTAGAAGCGGCGGTAGAGGTTTTTCTCGATCAGTTGAGTACAGCTTAGTCGAGTCCTAGAATTGCTATTCGGAATTGGCTGTATCCGTTATTATATAGAAAAGGGGGAGTTAGTTTGACCGCTTGGCACCCTAAATAAACACCGGTTCATTAATGCGTAGGGTAATACGAGTGGGTAAGCTTGAATGTACACCCGGTATGTTGCTATTACCCCATGCATTGTATCTAGGTCTATCCGAGCCCGCTCCTGCTTGAAGTTCAAGGAGAATCTATGCACTCATAACCCGGAGCCTTCCTAATCCTTCTGGGCTATCTCCTTATTAATCGGTATTGGCGCCTGAATAAATAGGCTGTAGTCGAAGAGAAAGCTATGATCCATGCGTGCGTGGTACTATCCCTGAACCAAACTCAACTCTGGACCAGTCCTGATTGATGGTGCCTCTTGGTGCCCGTGTACGCTGGGAGCACTGTAATTAAAGATGTGATCATCCTGGTAGTGTCCGGTCTGGGGGGTGGTCGAAGTGATTGAGATCTGAGTCCGAGGGCATCCTTCATGAACAAGGCAATAAATCGCTGGTCCGGATACTGGAACAAGATGGAAAGGGAGTTCCGAGAATCCCTGAAAACGTGGTAGTACTGTCCTTCGATCTCATAGTAGATGGGGAAACGGAATATGAAGTGCTCCTCGGTCTCGATCACGGTCGCTTGAAGATGGCAGAGTTGGTAGGTCCTGTCCACCCGAGGGATATGATACTCGGCTTCCACCCGAAGCCAATGTGATCCAACCCAAAACTGGCCAAGAGGGATCTTGAGAGCACGCATCCAATGACGGTGCGTGTAAGAAGGTCGAACAATGAGGTCGTCCCTTAGTGCCATGAAGTGCTCTGCATAGAAGGCCAACTTGGGACTCAACCCGCCTGGTGGGGCAATTCAAGTGACTTGGATGTACTGCCTGTATATGTTATCTCTGATAATCTTATTCAACTCCTGCTTAGTCGGTAGGAGGTGGCCAGGGGCATCTAATGAGTACCTGAACGTGGGGAGGCGGTCCATCGAGATACCAACTGACTACGGTAGACAGGTGGCCTCTGAAAACCAGTAGTGTACTCATCCAGGAGGGTGGGTCAACGCAATGGCCTCCGAGGAACAATATGCGAGGTAAGGATAAAAATCCCTACCAAAAATCGAGTCAGCAAAGCTTCGAACACGATGTAAGACCAGTACGAAAATGGTTTTTAGCTAGAAGGGGTGGACCACAAACTCTGCCTGAATGATGGGCTGGGGAATTGTCCACTTGCTTCTGATAATGAAGCGAAGCATGAGGAGCTGAACTCTCTCTGTCTTGGCCCAATAAAACTCAAGCAGACTAGGTCCCCAAACCTCTGAGCTGTAAAGGACCGTGGGCTTTATAATGGTGTCCAAGAGGTCCATCTTGGATGATATGCCCTTAAAATGGTTATGAAAACATTGTCTCTCGAGAAGAGCGAGGGAGTCGTAGCCCTTGTTGATTTGGGGCTGGAGAGCCTTCCTCAAACCAAACCTAGACCCTGAGAAGTGAAGCCCAAACTATGTCTATGTTGTGGTGATCTCGGTCTCCTCCCCCCGAAAATAGAAGTGGAACTCTGACAAGACATTCTTCGACCCATTGAAGATCATAACCTTGGTTTTACCCAGGTTAGATCGTCAACTGTTGAAGATCACAAAAGCTAGATAGGGCATCCAACTATCTCTGAAACTCTTCGGGGTGGAGGCCAAGAGGATCACTTTGTCTGCAAAGAGGAGCATGGAGATCAAGACATTGTGGGGGAGAGAACCATCTCCGTGCTGGATATGCTCGTAAATGTGTGGATACACCAACTCAAACGCTAGCAGAGCTTTGCCCTCCATGTCACCATATTTTATCCATGAGACCCCATTTAATTAAAAAGCACTTTTCCTAAAGGCAACATAAAAAAAGGATACAAAGTACACTAATTTAGATGGGAGAAGATTGTTGAATATATTAATAAATATAAAATATAGAACACAGTCTAGAGAGAACAAAAGGAAAAGATCCTTGAGTATTTGGGAGTATTTGGTTTTGGGATTATATAAATAACTATTGATCAAATATAAGTAAATGCATTTAACTAAATTAATGTTTCTCCACTCAAATACATTTTGTCGTAGAGTTTTGTAGTCTTCATAGACATGAATCAATTCTTAATTGGTAGGCATTTTTTTAGTTTCTCAAAATGCCTATGTTTGTTTGCTGTTTCACTTTGATGCTGCAGCCCATCATGTTTTACAGTTTGGCACCTGGAACATTGTGGTTCAGGCACACTATCAGGCAGTCAGGCGCACACTATCCGCCTTGGTTGGAGCTTCTGGCCCTGCCTGCTGATATGCGCCCCTTCGTTGATTTGTTTGCCTGCCGGTTTGGTAAGGTTTTGATTCCCAATGGCTGAAGCAATCCATTCCGTGCCAATCCGAGGGTGTGTGTGGAGGTGGATTTTAAGCGTAAGGTTCCCCTTGTAATCTCTATGTGCACCATTGATGGGGTCTGCCAGCAGAAGGTAAGGTACCTTAACTTACCAAATGCATGCGAAGCATGCCAGGCACAAGACCATCTTATTCGGGACTGCTCGCTTCATCGCCCTAGGTCGGGGGAGGCGGGTGCGGGAGGCTCTACCACACCAGTGGTTTCTCATGGTATGGCAAGTGGTGGTACCTTGGTGGCTTCGGGGCAAGGTGTTGGGAGCCGTGGTCCTTCACCGGTAGTTGGTTCTAGAGCAGACGGTAAAAAGTGAATACTCAGAGCCGACAGGACTCAGAGCCGACCTACGGGATTCAGAGCAAAGATAGAGCTTCATTCCAAAGGAAGATAGAGCCCTAAACTACTAAACTTGTTATCTGTTTAAAACCCCTCCAAGACTGGAGTCCATCTATCAGACGAATACACCATCGCATCCCAGTAAGACTGAACCTGCAGATTAGGACTTAAGTCCCCGCCTAGCTTGTCCACACGAGCGGGGGAAGAGACTACCTTTCACTTGTTAGACTTTACCTGTCACCCAACCTAAATCTCCATACTGCTCGGAACTGCACCGGCACCCTCCCCCCGACTCAAAAGGCCAGAGGGTTGTCGAGGCTGCCCGCCCAACTTATCAAATGATAGGACTCTTCGCATACCTTGATAGAACATAGAGCCAGGTTCGAAGACGTAATATATATATATATATATATATATATATTTATATTCCTGGTTTCGGTTCGCCAGAATATATATTACAAAGTCGAGGTTCACCAAATATCGGTCGAGTTTTCTCGTAGGAGCCCAGACAGTGGCTGGTAGGCTGGCTGTAGGCTGCCCTATTCTATACGTGGCTTGGTCAGGCTCGCCCGATAGTAGATAGATATAGTAGGAGGAGCCCGTAGTGACCATACCTTAGTGATAGGAGCCGAGCTCACTAAATAGTTCTCACTCTGAAATAGTTAACTATAGTGACTTAGTAAATCCTTATTACGCCGCTGGCGCAGATTCTTATGTGTTTCCTTCTTTTACGAATGCTAATGGAGCAGATTCCAATGAGATTACTTCCGACGGATGACGCTTGCGCAGATCCAAATACTGCTGCCTTGACTGATGCCGATGGCGCGGCAATGTGTTTTTCCAAATACAGCCACTGGCACGGATCCAAATGTTTTTTCCTTCTGATGACTATTCTGGCGATGTTAGGACCAACCAATATTGCAGATGCTGTTGGCGCGGATCTCGAGGTCTTCGGACGAATCCCATGCTGTTGGCGCGGATCTCGATGTTGTTACTTCTAGGATATGCCACACTCTGGCCACCGGAGCGGTTTGGTCCTGATCAAGGATGACGCTGCTGGAGCGGAGCCAGATATTGGTCCAGGACGACACTTGCGCACGGAGCCAGGGTCCTTCTTCGTGACCTAAAGGTCACCAGTTTCATTCAATGTAATAACTTTAGAGGTCTATAATAACTATTGAAATCGAAGATTGAAAGCATTAGGTTTTATATTATTTAGGGGAGGAGAGATTCGCTATATCTCGACCAGGGCCACCATTCTCACCGCCTAAGGAACTTTACAATCCTAGAATCAGCTATGGGAGAAAGGTTGAACCAATCATAGTAGACCAGCCAGCAACAATTTATTATTTACTGCATATATTAATATATATTAATTAAAAAGAAAGAGATAGTTTCTCAATGAAAGCTTTTTCATACTGTAACTTGACGTGAAATACTTTGTGTATGGAATGAATTATATAATTACATATATAAGGAAATAATTGTTGATAGACGAGCGAGATAACGACCTCTCCTAACTTTGTTACGTCATTCATTATCTTCTCAGTACATTCCTACTTCAAGACTGGGTGAGACCTACCTTCCTTTGCCGGGTTGGACTCTCTATTTATTCCCCTCCCTTAGCTATATCTGCTTGGTAATACGGCCCTATATTTCCCTCAATCGTGAGGCTAGGCAAAGCGGCGGTCGAATATAAGGGGGAAGGGGGAAATATTTATCACTCAGGAGAGAGGTCTAGGGATAACCTGAAATGCATTCGAAAGCGAAAGAGTAGTTTTATGGGGGCTAAATCATACTCAAAAAATCTCTTTCTCTCTTCCTTCGTAAAGTTTCTGCACGCTCTCCTACTGTCTGTTTTCAGGAGTGACTATTGGTATAGTAGTAGTAGTAGTAGTGAGTGTAGTTCCTGAGAGTAGCTCAGTGGGCGATCTCCTACTATCCTTTTAAGGCGAACTTTCAAGACTTAGCGAACGGGATTGAAGTGAGCGTCCCCTTCGTTAGCAAAAAAACTAGAGACTTTCACGCACGTTATTCCCGTTACATTGACTCGGCTTTCACTTATTTCCTCTCTTCATGAACGGGTTAAAGTAGCTAGCACGAGCAGGATTTATCTAAGGAACCATCGCATCTCCCTGGAATTGAGATAGTCGCCCTCCTTCGGACGGTTGGCTGTATCCATATCTCCCCCTATCTCCCTTCGGACGGACAAGTTTCTTTTCTCTGGTTAGTTTTTCAAAGTGACTGAAACAATCTTGGCGGGATATTGAAGGAAGGCGAATCCTTTAGGCACAGAGAGAGGAGCTGCTGTGGGGGCATAGCTGGTCTTTTCGGATCACACTGGGCCTGAGCTCCTTCATGAAAGCTTAGTGTAGTTCGACCCTCGCCCGAGTCCCATCAGCGGCGGCATTCCATTATCATTATCTATATTTGACTATTCAAGAAAAGAAGGACTTCTTCCACCACACCATAAGTCACTATCTCATCAGCTAATTGATCTTTGAATTCCGGTCGTAGTAGATCTATAGGGGTAGGACCACCACACTATAGATGTACATGTTATTCCCACCGTTACGACTCACGCTTTGGCCGGGTTACATTTCTCTTTTTCACCCACCATAGAAGAGGCTTTCTTTCATCTCCCTTCGAAACCGCTTCCCACAGGTCAGTTCAAATGATTGATCAAGCGAACAACCGGCTCCGTTGAGTTAATATTTCACTATGGAGAATAATAGCAAATTTTGGCTTTTCGCTGTTATGAAATGATATCTCTTTCTTTAGGTAGGTGTTTTCTGAATGCTGTCCTGGGGAACGAACCATCATATACAATCACCTTGATGATCATGAAAGATCGATTGGATTTCAGCAGAGATGGATATGGAATAAGCTCGCTCAGCTATGTGATATGGAGAAAGATGATCCCTAATGACAGGGAAGCGGGAAGACCTATATAGGATGGACATAGGGTGGGTTATTGCGTCCTTTCTATAGTCACGGCATGATAGGGATCTCATTCAAGCGCTGGCTATCCCCTTACTTACCTTCTAGCTCAGGTAATATCAGAACCTTCCCTTCTATTTTTAACCCTTTCAGGACCTTATTATTTCTTAATAGAATGGAATTGATAGGGGTTTACTTGGCCAACCAAGAAGGGCAGGCCCTTTCAGAAAGAAAGGCCCAAAGAAATAAGGAAAAAGGCCTGCCTCCCCGGTAATTACCGTTCATCACTTTACCACTTGATGGACAAGCCGCCCTTATCTCCTTGGCGTTCAAACTGATTGATTGACAGAAATAATACGCCACACAGCCAGCCCCCCCTTCTGCTATATGGATGGATTTCTCTTTCATTGATGGCCCATCAAGACAAGAAGTGTTTGCGCCTTATCTGTTCCCTATTTATTTCCTCCCCTATCGCCAGCTTTTTGTCTCGTCCCCTACCTACCTATTCGTTTCGTTTGCCCTTTTCGTTTCCCTCATCTAATTCCGCTTTCGATACAATGAATTAGAGACTTGAAATGCCATTACTTATTCTAAGTAAGGGGGAGGGTGGACGGACAGCAAGGGACATTATTATTTCACCGTAAGTACTTGACGCTCAGGCGAGAGGTTGTATACCTGGCTGGACGATCAATGGTGGCTGCTATAAGCAGCTAATGTTCCGTACTACACAGTAATTATGAAGATCCCTCTTCTCACCGATAATGCCGGGGATGCGGATTCGAAGAACTAAAGAAAGGTTTCCTGGCCGATCGATCTACCTACCATTTGATTTGATCCCGTCTCGGGCGGGGGAAAGAAGGAGCAGGCGCACCCTGCAGAAACCTCGCTTTTGCTCAATTATAAAAAGTACTTATTTCCTTGGCCTTACCTGAGCAGAGCGAAAAAGAAGGGTTTTAACGCTCGACCATAGGGGAGAGGAGCGAAAGCCGCTTGTCCGCATCGGGCAAGGTCCTTTCAGAACCTTTGATGAGGATTTGTAGCATCATTCGGGTAAATACAAATTGAGATTGTAGAAACATGAGCTTGTGATATAGCAACACCTAATTCCGAACCGGTCGGTGCAAAAACTATTGGTAGAGGACCCGGATCTCCTATGGAATACATAATATTATTCATACATGGCATAGTCCGAGCGAACCCACTTGGGATCTTTACTGAACTATGACCAGCCATCATATTAGCGGATAAACGTATTCCTAAGCTTGATGCGCGGAAACAATGAGGGATTAGCTCAAGGAGTACTGAGAAAGGTGCTAACGGCAGTGGTACTCCTGCGGGTGATGATATGCTGGAAAAATGAAGCCCATTTATTTGAGATCCCACTATAGTAATTCCAATAGAAATCGAAAATGGGAGACCCGAAGTAATGATAGAATGACTTGTAACTGTGGAGCTATATGGTATCATACCCTGGGGATTACGAAATGACGAAGAAGTAAGAGTGACCGAGATGCGAGGGGAAGACTTTTGCTTAACATTTCCGGAAAGACCACCTATTTGTTCGTTCACCAGGTTCGGCACGAAATCATGAATAAGCTCTACCGAGGATTGCCGAGCATTTGGTACTGAGTTTCCCCCTCCGTTCTTAGTAACAAAATGAACCAAGAGCAAGACTGAACTGATAGTTAGCGGCATGGACAAAGATGGATTTGTGGATGGGAAATACAAGTTTCCTATATTCATAGGAATCAATGGGATAATGGCAGATTGCTCAAGTGGGCTGTTTGGCGTAATAAAGACTTTTATTTCATCTCCTTCCTGTACTTCTTGCTCCCGAGCGAGATAGATCGAAAGACTTGTCTTTGCTCGCTCCTTTTTATTTCATAGCTAGCAATAATGGCGAAAATGGACAAAAGCATGGGAGATTGTCTCGAGATATGATGTATACAATATTATGCTTGCTGCCAGGGCTTTTTCACGTTAAGGGTAGGCCTATTCATTTCTCCTTTCATGGGGGAACCCGAAGGGATCGATGGGAAAGGGGGGCCTATTTAGTTAGGTTCCATTTGGTTGGGGATTGGGGGTTCGGTCAGGCAGGAAGGAGCACGATCGGGATATGCTTCCTACCTATCAGTCTTAGGCAGATAATCAAAGGGCAAGGCCATTATAAATAGTAAAGCATGCCTGGTTCTTCCATCATCCAATTCACTGAAATGAATCGTGCAGAGAAGCTGCTATTATATATGTAATTACGTATAATAAAGTAACTAGAGAGATAAGAGAAGACACCACTCGAACGCACCAGCTATTTCCCCCATTTCTGCACCCTCCCTAAAAGTAAAGGACCCTCCCTAAAATCGGCATTAAAAATTAAGCCCTAAAAGTCAAGGTCAAGGAGAAGGTCAGGAGAAGGTAATTGAGGGAAGAAAAGAGATGTACGGTAATCAACATCTATGGAGTTGTGTCTGTTGGAATAGCAGCCACTTATCTTCGATAGCGTAATTACATATACAAAGAAATATACAGAGCTGGTGATGAAGGCGGAAGGTTGAATGCTTGCTGGTTCCTCTGCTATTATATATGTAATTATGCATTTCAATTGCGTCTATCCACTTGGGTGGGGGTCATTTGCATGACTAGTGCTTCTCCCGTTTCTGCTTCTGCTGGGTCTGCTTCCCGGGTTCTGGCTAGGCTCTTGCTTGGGTCTGAGGGTGAGCCAGCCGAACTCTCGACTAAAAGGCCGCCATCGACTCACTATTCATATGGTGAGGGTGAGCCTGCAAGGGCAAGGGAAATGGCCTTTGAGGAGGGATTGGAGGTCAGAGCTATGTACTCGGCTTTGGAGGTCCAAAGTGGCTGTCAGCGCAAGGGAAATGGCCACAGTCAGAGCCTGCAGTCATAGCAGGAGCCAGCAGTCATAGCTAGTCGTAGCCAGTAGTCATAGTCAATCATAGACAGTGGTCGCCGATAGCCAGGAGGTTGGAAATCATTGTCAGACAGTCGCCAATCATTGCCAGAAGGACAGAAGCCAGATGCCTTGAACCTTCAGCCTTGAACCTTTCATTTTCTTCCTTAGCCCGGATGAAGCCTAACCCGGGAAGCAGAGACCAAGCAAGCCCGTCCGTCCCGTCCATCCAATCAATAACAAAGGTTCAGTGAGCTAATCACGGGAAGAAACATTACTCGCTAACCTACAAGCAAGCAACCTAACCGGCCTAAAGAGATCGACTGATTCTACTGCCTTACCTCCAAGCAATCATACCTGCTAAGCTATCCTTCCAAAGACATCTATCCAAAGCTACTGCCTACTGAACGGGCCATCCTTCTACTGCTACTTCTCGGAACTACTGCTTCTATCGCTAGCCCACGGGGAAGAACCTTTTATCGCGAGTTCACCAATACTTATCCAAAGCTAACTCACCCAATACTTCACTGATAACCTTCCACTGATACTACTTCACGCTAACTCATGTTTCTACTGCACTGCAACCACTGAACGGGCAATCACCTTCTACTGCTTATCCCGTCTCGTACCACCTATCGCTATTATCGAAAGCTAACTCGCCTACCCCCATCGAATCCCTTGGCGGTATGGATATTGGATTTATGGGTGACGCCTTTATGTTATATACGAATTAACATTTCCATTAAGTTGTGATTAATCATGGGCTGGCGAGGAACCCAACAGCAGTGGAACCCGGTGCTTATGGATGATGATTTCATGTAGCACTCAGGGGGGCCAGAACAAATGGGCTAGAGTGGAGCATAGCATCCTAAACACCTTCTATCAATAAGAGTGAGTGAAGCATGGTTGCTCACAATATCCCCGACACTCATTCATTGACCTCGACATTTATTAGTTGGAGTCCGTACTCCGTGATCCGGCAGGGTCAGACAGTGAGTTTGATCTTCATTCATTTTAGTATTCCCATATTGTTTGTTCTTGGCTCTTCTTATGGGGTTATTTCTTATGTTACACGCCGGCTCCAGCTTAAAAATAGACATACTGAGGTAGTTTTTTTGAGCCCTAATCAAGTTTTCGGTCAACCGGGTGGGAAGACCAAGGGCCTTCTACGTCCCAGCCTGAGCTTATTTGATCCGTTGAATAGGTAGCCGTTGAGAGGCCCTCCTGACCAGGGAGTTTATTGGAAACATACTGCGCCTGTTGGGATGTCGCGTTTTCCTCATTCGAGAGCCTGGCCCGCAATTGGAAGGCCAAATCGGGGTAGATTATTAGAGTACCACTTGTTCATCTCGTTGTATCCCCTACAATGTGATATGGATCCTAGGTTTTGGGACCCAGCTTTAGGTTCAACCTTTCCCGAACTACCTTTAGGTTCCGTAAGGAACTCGACTAAAATACTGGAGAGGTCGCCCTCTACAAGCCTTTAGTCACTCGGCCTAGACTATGGTTGTAGGCTTCCGGCACTCCGATTGGGCTTCAATCAGTTAGAAATAAAGTGAGGTCGTTTCTTATATATTATGTTGTAAGTACGCCAAAAGTTAACCTATAGGTTAGCCGGCAAGATCTTCCTTCTTCAAATATATATATTGGTCGAGTAAGAAATTCCTTGTTATGCATAGCTTAAGGAGTTGTTGACCTATTGGGATCCCATATGACATACTTTCTTATTACCAGTTGGGGAGATTGCTCCAACTTTATAGGATGTCCACCACATCATTCAACTCATTATTAGTGAGCCTACTTCATGATAGAGCAAGATGAAATGGATTCTACAAATACGCAGAAACATATGCAGCACACGTTTGGTGAGAAGAGGAGATGTCATGGGCCTTTCAAGCCTAAGGCTAGCATGATAATGAGTGCCTCTGATAGATATTCATTTCATGCTCTTGGGTTTAGGGTGATGGTCATATTGGTGAGTTATGCTGCTTGTCTACACCATGGGAACATCATTTCGAAGGTTGCTTTGCCATTGATCAAGAAGATCCATCATCACTTATGTGTGTATGCCTAGCGTAGAGAGCACAGGAAGTCGTTTATATTTCATCAGTAAATGATCCAGTAGAGACAAAGGCATAAGCAGCTCCTATTCCGGTTGTTTATCCAGTTTACCTAGAAGCTGGAGCAGAGCCATAATAAGCACGGGTAGTTCCACCAGGTCCATATGAAGCAGTTGATCCGGTTGGTTCACTTGATCCATATATGGTGGTTTATCCAGTTGATGAAGCAGCAGTTGAACCAGCCAGTCGATTAAGCGTATTATTCTGTAGTCGATCCTGTTAATTAAGCTGATGACCTTGAACCAGAAACACCAGTAGTAGATCTAGTAACAGCAGCAGCATATATAGAGCCATAGCTAGCAGCACCAAGAGCAGCATACCCAGCTTACCCACCATCATTTATTCGTCCATCACCATCTTTACCAGCATACCTTCTAGCTTATCTACCACCACCTTCTGTAGATCCTGTAGAGTCAGTAGATCCAACAGTATATCCAGTCGATGAAGCATAAGCAGCAGATCTCGTAGCTACGTCCCTAATAGCATATCCAGGTGCAGGTCTATAGCCCGTAGCAGTGAAGCAAGCAGAAGTAGAGTCAGTAGTTCCAGAAGCAGTTAATCTAGTAGCACTTTACTAAGCAGTTGTTTAAGCAGTTGGTCCAGTTGTTTATATATATATATATTAGATGCAGATCCAAATCCAGATTCTGATGTTCCTGTGGCATCGAGATCGAGATTCTGACCTTAGTGAGCCAGGCCTGGCTACAGCCACAAGGGCTACCCTTCTTACAGCGGCCCCGGTTGTATGTCCTATAGAGCTAGACAAAGCCAGACAGACAAAGCCATCTAAGCCAAGCTAGCGTGTGGAGGGTTTTTGCACATTTATAGTTTCCAATCTACCAATGCTTAATCCACCGGTGAAACGGGATCAGGGTCATCCGCGCTTGCCTCTACTTGCTCCTCTGATGGAGGTGGACCAATAACGGGAACTCAAACTGCTATGGGTGGCCCGTATATATGCATGCCGGAAAAACGGATTTGAGTCCAATTGGCTGGCTCCCGAACTGGGCAGGCAACTGGTATGTTAGCTTTGGATCTAGTGAAACAACTACTCCTGCTACTGGTGATGGTTCGCCTCGGTAAACTGGCTCTGTATCTCGATCTGGAAGGGATGCTTTGGACTCTCGAATTGGATCTTCTACTGGTGGATCAATAAGATCAACAAAGTCAACCGCTTGTGTCTCTGCTGCTTGCTTTGCTACTTGCTCTATTAGTGGTGGATCAACGCTGGATCATCCATTCGGTAAACTAGCTCTGGATAAACTAGGTAAACAAAGACTTAATATAATAATTGCAACTGAATCAATAGCTTCAATTGGTGCAGGTGGTGAGATATGCCCTGTTTCTCGTACGGACCTTCATTAGAAAGCGCTATGCCCCTGCCAGACCATCATTAGAGAGAAAGCCGGAATAGGCTAGCCATAGGACTGCATGAAACCAATAGGTATCGGACTGCCCCAGTGGGGGCCCGCATGCAAACAAATGAATAGGCCTGTAGAAAAGGAAGTAGTGCCGCGTAGAGATAGATTCGAAGTCTCGAGTGTAGCCTGAATGTCAGGGCTAAGGTGAAGGGAGCAGAGAGCGGAGCAGAGCCCATTTCATTTCTAGATCCACTGGCAGGAGTATACCTAGTAGCAGACCCAGGACTAGAGGCGCCTGTTCCAGTTCCTGATCGTGATCGAGATTATGACCTTCGTTCAGATCCAAATCCATAGCCCGCAGCATCCCTTCTCATTAGGAACACAAGGTAAAGGAACAAATTACTCACTTAAGATATATACTCTTATATCATTAGTAATATATCCCTAGATATTAGACTAGACTTAGACTTCACTTTTGATTGATATCAGATTCTCAATATCTCTATCTTATCTATCTTATTAATATATTATTATATATATATATTAGTATTATATATATTGGAATACTCTATTAGTAATAAGAAGCAAAGGATTACTTAGGAACTACAATACAAAATAATCTCCTTCACTCTAACTATAACTAGCTTAGTAACTATAACTATAACTCTATTAAGTCAACTCCAAACAACAAGGAAGCGTTGATCCGAGCCAGATACAGATCCTTTAGTTCGATAGTAAGAGGCGGCAACTATAACGTAGTCGGTAGCAGAGGCCAAGGCATAGACAAAGGCTAATGCAGAGGACGCAGTAAAGGTGGAAACCAAGGTGGAAACAAAGGCTTCAGCAACAGAGGTACAAGCATAGGCGTAGATAGCAGAAAGAGTGGAGGCAAATGCAGTGGTTGTTCTACCCGTTGATTCAGTGGATAACCCCGCAGCGGATGATCTAGATTCTGTGCCGGGTAACCAAGTCAAAGAAACAGCGTGGGCAGAGGTAGCAGCCGTTGATTCAGCAGCAGAATAGGTAGAGGCACCACCAAAGATGGAGGCGGCAAGAGACCGAGTTGCCCGTGAACCATAACCAAATACAAATCGAGTTTTTGACCGAGCAAAAGCATAAGAAGCGATTTCAGTTTCTCCGGTTCCATATCCGCTTGCATTCTTCCTTGTTCGAGAGCCATTATCCCAGTCCTATAGATGTAGTAGTCACTTATTTGTTGGTCATTATTTGATCCCAGTAGGATGTGTTACTACTTCTGATGTTATAATATTTGTGCGTGTTTCTATAAGTTACGCTCCAGCATATGAGAGAAAGTCCATTGCTGGCGTACGAAATTATGAACGAGATCAGGCCTTTGCAGGAAGAGAAGATGCCTCTGTATAACGAGAATAATCAGGTGCTGATAGTAAAGCGCCTCTAAGATCTCACTTCATGTCCAGATCAAAGCGCATCAAGATGTCAATGTCCCGCGTCAATAAGAACCATTGGACAAAGAAAGCTGGGGTAGCAGCGGAACCAAAACCCATTTATTCAGTTGTCTACCTTTAAGCATCACCCGTAGTTCCATTTTATAAAGATCGATATTGAGTTCCAGAACCACCAAGAGCATAAAAAGAAGAGGCAAAGGTAGTAAGGGCGGCAAGGGCGGGTAAGGTGCCAAATCCCAAAACTGGAAGGCATCGTAGTCTCAAACAATTATTTATTTTCCCTTCAAAACCGGAATAAAGTGTCAAATGTTAAGGTATCCCTGGTAGATTTCGTGCATCAGTGGTAAGCGCTTAGCCTTGATAAGAGGCTGTTCTGCCGTAGAATGGGAAAAAGAACGAATTTTGGCCTTTAGCGATATCATTGTTAACAGGGACATTCTTCCATGGTCTGAGTTAGCCCAAAGGTCTAATTTGCAAGATACTTATTTTAGAACCTACACGGTTTTGAAGAGAGCTTTAGAAGCAACCAGGTCACAGCTAGAGCCTGAATGGGAAGTGGATGTTTGGCTATTGGTAAGGTTATTACTGATTATAGCATTTCCAATCAGAATTGTTTGTATTGTGGGAATCTTTCAACTGTGGAACATCTGTTCCTTTCTTGCGCTTATGCTCAAGCGATTTGGAGACCTGTAATTCTTCCTTGGAGCAAGTATGCAAGAAGACCTTGACAATGGCAGGCTGGATGGGATTCATTTCAAGAGATAATTTATGACAAGATTGGGATGGTTAGTTCCACCCACGGAAGTCTTATGGTTTATGTGGAAAAAGAGAAATGCTCATGTTTTTGGAGGAGATAGGAGAGTGCTTACTGATTCAAAAAAAACAAATAATTAGATGTGATTTCATTTTGCAGGTTTCATTTCAAGTGCAAGTGCCGGAAGGAGATGTGAGAGCCTTCTTTGATAGAGGCGCCTTGGGCAACAGGGGGAGATTCGAAAGGGGCAGGGGGAAGTTTCCTAGACTCCCTAGAGCAAGAGTGCATCAGGTTCATAATGCTCATAATGGGAATGGTAATCTTCAGGGGCTACTGAGTGGATGTGAAGGAGACACAAGAGGGAACGATGAAGAAGGTGGAACAATTTCAGATGAATGATGGGTCCATGCTATTGTCAGATGGTTCAGTTGGAACTAGCCTCCCCATAAGACTAATAAGTCACCTACCTTTGCTCCTTCCCGGCCAGCCAACTCAGAAGACTAATAAGTGGAAAATACAATCCAATCAGTCTCAATGTAATCAGTCTCAATGTAAATGCTCGTAAGTAATAAAAAAGTATTCTTTTTTCTGTTTCTAATCAAGCAGCTCTACTGGAGAAAGCGAACATAAAGCTCACAGAATAAGTACTTCCTAAAGCGGAAATCAAACGGAAAGGAAGCGGACTCGGACTTAATGCGTACATCATATGCTCACTGAAAGCGAACAGAAGGGGGAATAAAAGGGGATGAGAAAAGGGGGGAAGCGGGGGGGCGAATGCCTATATAGAAAGCCTAACAGAATGGGGCGGATTGAATGGGGCAACCTGAACGTCAACCTGAATGAGGTAACCAGAAAGCTCACAGAATACGGACATCCTAAAGGGGACATACAGAAGGCAGACAGGAAGCATTGACTTAAAGCGGACAACATAAAGTGAACATCCCTCATACGGACACGGACTACGGACTTTGGACATCCACCATACGTACATAATGTGGCTTAATGCGTATTGAAAGGTGAGGTCATAGCCTGTATGGAGTATTCTAGCTAGGTGAGGTCTGAGGTCAAAGGCTGGAGGTCTAAAGTTGACCCTTTAAATGGTTCCCAAGGCTGAGTGTAAGTCTGGTCCCAAGGAGGAGGTTAAGTTCCAAAGACGGAGGGCACTATCTTCTCTTGTTGGGCCGGACTGAACCCCCGGATACTAGTGATTAATTGCTTTACTTACGTGTTACCACCCCGGGCACCCACTAAGCTATAGATAATGCCTGCCTCAATTAACCCACTTAGGAATCCCCAAACTGACAGCGAACATTGGATCGGATGTAAGAGGTGCAACCTTAAATGCTATAATGAATCTACTTGATAAAAACGCTATTTCGAGACCCGGTAAAGGCTTCGCCTAAAACTCACTCAAAAATATGTTTAATACGTCTAAAATAGCATTTCAGGACGTTTTTAGAAGTCACGGACAGCCAGCCGCCGGAAATGACCAAACTCACTGGTTGGTTCATCAGAAAGCCTCGTTGGATGGTGTACGGGCTTAATACATTGATTTATATTGGATATTATGCCCAGACACAACCAGCCAGCCAGTATATGCTTTTATCACACTTGACTTTAGGAATCTTCAAGAGGTATGTATGGCCTATATGAATCACTTTGTTAGGAGGGACCACTATTATACCTTACCTTAGAAACACCAGGTGGGATGGCATGGGTTTCTTCCTTACCCTTACCTTAAATGCCTTCACCCTAGGACGACGATGGAGGAATTGCTTAGACCTTCTATTATCAGGGCCAGATGGAGCCACCAAACAAACCCTTACCCTTCTCTTTCTCCCGTCACCCTAGGACGATGGCGATGAGATGGATGGTGTACTTCTATTACCTTCACCCAGGAACACCTTCGTACGGAAGGCATATCCTATACCCTGTTTCCACCTCCCTGAGATCTTCGATCTTTATACCTGGACGTATCTCTATCTTCCTGCCCGTCTATCTATCTATACCTCCTGAGATCTTCTCTCAATACCTGCCTGGGATCTTATATCTCGAAACCCGGATCTCGATTGCACCTGTTCGTCGATCTATTCTTGCCCGTCTATCGATCTTGCTACCCGTATCGATCTTCTTGCCACCCGCTCTCGATCTTGCTATCCGATGAGATGAATTACTCTGCTTCGCAATAAGAATCTGACGAGATGACTCTGCTTCACGATACAAGAGCAACGATTATGCTTCGCTCGACTAACCCGACCTACAAAGAGCTTGCCAGAACGCTTCGCTCGACAAACAAATCGACCACCATTCGACGACCTTAGACCTTGTGACCCGCCTTCGATCTCTTGCTGCCCGATAGATCTCTTGCTTGATACCTTACGACTAATAACTTGACGGCTTGCTTTCTGGCTTGAGGAACCCAATAGGCTACACGAAATAACCCGAGGCGACGACACAACCCGACCACCGATCCTTCGCTTTCAAAAAATGATACCCACTGGGGATGGGCGCAGGGTTCGATTTGGATAGGGATGGATGGATGTAGAGTTCGATGAAGATGTTTATTTTGATTTGATTGCTTTATTATATTGATTGCACACATTTTTTGAGGGAGCGCGGTCCAACGGACGGACAACTGCCAACATATTGGGTGGGGCAAGGCTACGGCTACGGCAACTACGGATACGGCAGCGGATACGGCAACTTATAGATACCGATACTGACACACACACAGATTGTATATATACGTATATATACAATTTACAACATAGCTAGAATATACAGTGAACAAAGAACAGGAAAACAGACACCTGGGCGCCTCATGGTTACTACCTGCTACACACTGAACGATACGCAAACTTCATTACTACCTGCACCGCATCACACTGAACTATACGGAACTATGGGCTCTCTAGATTGGACGACATGAACAATGCATTACTTACAATGCACCTGTTTAGTTTAGGATCATCGACAGACAGACAGACACATTGGTTCATTCACGCTAGGAAGGTACCAGTAAGCGAGCGAGGTCGATGATGCTTCCTTATTCCCTTCTTCGATACCGTCGAGGTAGGAACCGTTCCGTAGCATTAAGTGAGTTCGAGGGGGTTCCTCCGTGGAGGGTCAAGGTTGAGGGTTCAAGGGTCTAGGTCTAGTTCGATGTATACACGGTTTATTCTAGTTCGAGGGTAGAGGGTAAGGGGTATAGGTCGAGGTATAGGGTATAGGTATGGCTGCTGCTATGGGAATGATTGGCACTGACTGGGGCTATCAAAAAGGACCCACCTCCTTCCTTATCATCGACCACTGTAAAAGATCACCTCCTGTAACTGATGTCTATTGGCGACCACCTCTTGTCAATGACCACTTCCTGGGAATGATACTGGGTATCTACCTCCTCCACCTCCTGGCTATCGTTGACCACGGGCTCTCGGCAATGATCTTCAAGCAATGACTAGTGGCTATCGGCGGCTGCCCCACCCTATGGCAATGAGACTGTCTATGGCAACCACCTCCTGTCTATGACTCATGGGTAGTCCTGTTGGCAATGCCAGCTTTCCTGTCTCTGCCAGGTGTTTATGGGTCAGCTCTGTAGTAACTCCGGTTACGCAGGGGTAAGTGCCTTTCCCAATAGGGTCATTTCCCAATAGGGTTCTTATCTCTCGGCGGGTATGTATGAGAATGACTGGCTGGCAATGCATTTATGGCTATGAGACTGGGCACATACAACTGGGCATGGGGTATCAACAACTGGTGGGCACGTACTAATTGGCACACACGGACTAATGGGCATTGACTAGAGCTTTATGCACTGAATATAAGTTCGCTGAATATAGGTTCGATGAGTATAGTGTTGATGAGTAGAGCTTCATTCTATCACTGACCAGCTATGATACTGTTGCCTATGGGCTATGACTACACTGAAACCAGGCATCGAGTGTATCGACTCTTGGCATCGAGTGCATTGAAACCTGTCATTGAAACTTGGCATGGAGTACCAGCATTTAGTGTATTGACACCTGGATCGACTATTGGCTTTCCTATCGGCAAGCACAAAAGGCTATGAGTAATGACCTTAAAGCGATGAAACTGGCTATTGGCAACCACTGGCTATCAACTATGATCGACTACTTGGCACTGATAATAGCGTCATGCACTGACTGACTAGAGCTGTGACCAGAGCTTCTAGGTGCACTGAGTAGAGCTAGCACTGACCAGTCCCACCATGAGAGTAGAGCATCCCATGAGTAGAACTTACCCTAAGTAGTCCTTCATGAAGAAACTTCCCATTTAGAGCTTGCTTTTTTCATGCACTGAGTGAGAAGAGCTTATAGGGACCGTATCCAGCCCGGTAGCTAAGCCGATTAGCCAAGTCGAATAGCCAAGCATCCATCCCATTCGATTAGCCCAGTCGAGTAGCCAATCGATTTGATCAGCCGAGTAGCCCAGCCCGAGTATCCAATTCTGAGTAACCAAGCCAAGCAGCTTAGTAGCCATCCCATTCGATTAGCCCATTCGATTAGCCCAATTCGATTAGCGCAGTTGATTAGCGCAGTCAATCCAAGCAGCTGAGTATCCAAGCCAAGCAGTAGAATAGCGCAGCAGCCATCCTATTCGATTAGCCAATCTGATTAGCCAAGCCACAGTC
>Ga0316216_1000016_pt1 | contig 25262 bp, 12 predicted proteins | sample NRE6metagenome_FD_207800 | JGI IMG/M metagenome (GOLD analysis project Ga0316216, IMG submission 207800) | Spruce roots microbial communities from Maridalen valley, Oslo, Norway - NRE6 | ecosystem: Host-associated > Plants > Roots > Unclassified | place: Norway: Oslo | collected 2017-09-15
GACAGGGTCGTAGGCGTCTGATCTCATCTTAAGTTTCACTTCCCACTACTTCTCGGAGTTTCATACCCTCCGGTAAAAACCCACTCAATCTCGGAGTCAAAATTATTATCCTTAGCTAAAATCCTACCCCACTTTCTCTCGGAGGTATCCCCTAATTGGGATAGACGACGGATGAATGAATGGGGTTCACCACGACCCTCATGCGATCCGATTTCCTCCCGGGTGGTTTCGTTCTATCTCTCAGACCTAATCCGATCTTCAAAAGTGTGGGAGCTAAAAAATAAATGATCCTTTCGGAGTTTCAGTTCTAGTTAGCTGCTTTGCTACTCAGTTCTTTTGCTGCTACAGCTATTTGCGTAATTACATATAGAAAGAAAGAAAAAATTCTCAACCTCCGCTCACTCTTTTTCCCCTTCATTTCTGTTAGTAGCACATTGAAAAAGAATATTTCTATAAGAGGTACTTGCCCTCGGTTACCACAATAAAAGATCCAGCCTTTTAATTCCTCCATACTCTTCCCCATGGTAAACAATCGTACTTATTCCCGCATAGTCCAAAGTAGTGTTTCTCATTATTTATTCATGACCTTCTCTATAGATATGGGATATGGTCTGCAATTACGTCAGGGCCCTCCCTATACCTATATGGGCCAACGGAGCAGCGTAGTAAGTATCAACCTTGTCGGACCGGATGGGGATGACCTGACCATTCCTTCTGTCAGGATGTCTCAACCTTGTCTGAACATGTTCTGCAAACATTTCTTTTCTGTCCACATACATAATGTGACGTATATAAGTAAGGTGTATGCCGGGAGTGAGTGAGCGAAGCGAGCTGGTGTTTCTTTATTTATTGTGGGAGAGGAATTTATTGCTCGATTGACCATATATTTCGTTAACTGGGCGCACTTGATTCAATGTGAGAGGGGCTTAAATATGGGGCATCTATCTAATCTATTATGCATAAATCCATCTGCTGGGGGGCCATGCCCAAGCAATAAAGTCGATAGAGGTCCTGCATGTGTGGGAGTTAGTTTCTCAGTGGATCCTTTCATTCATCGAGAGGTCTGAGTCAAGCCGTTGTGGAGTGTTGTCCAATCGTCTCCCTGGCTCTAGTTACATTATACTATTAATATACGCGACATACTGAGATTACACCACATAGTCCAGGAGAGTTTGGCAGAGAGCGAAAAGTACTCCATCGTCGGTGTGTACAGGTCCCGGAGAAACGGATTTGAGTCCAATTTAAAAGCCCCTCAATATAAGAGATCAACCCACCCTCCCTTCTAATGAATGAAAGGTCAGTCTTTTTCATTCAGCCTTCGAAAGAAAGAGTGAAGATAAACCCTTACCTAACGAACGAAGGAAGGAGAAAGGCCAAGGAAATAAGTATTCGATAGAGTTATCCTGCTCTCATTTTCCCCGAAAGCTATAGAGCTATGAGAAAGATGCGGGAGATGCTCTATAACGTATTGACTCGTAGAATGTCGGTAACTAGAGAGTGAATAAAGAGAAGACACAACTTCTGGGAAGTATTTAAATAGACTATGTATTTACGACGGATCTCTTTTACGTAATGACATAAATAAAGAAATAAATATGTCGGGGGGAGGGATGGGAAGCCATAATGCTCAAACAAAATTACCTATATAATGAGATAAGTAAGAACCCCATAAAGATAGGAATGATATAAGGAAGGCTTTGGGAAGTGTGACGGCTCCTTTATAACCTGTACGAGTCTTTGTTCTCCTAAGGACAGTATACGATCATTCCCCGATAGAGTGAAATAAACTCACTAAAAAGGATGCCCTGTGCGTGAGGCTCAAATGGTAGTAGCAGCAATCTGTCTGACCCGGAGTCTGTCTGTTCGTAGCAGCAATGCGTTTCGGCATATCTTTACTTTATGAAACCGCGTAGGAATTCACATAGTGAGAATGATTTGGGGTTGAACGATATTCTATATCTGTCTTTTAAGAATGAGTGAAACTGGTTGAACATTCTTTATGAACCACGTCGGGGTTGCTGCGGGGTGTTCTGTGTCAGCATTCAATCCCATCATCCGATCGGTGAAAGATCAGATGTCTGTCTGTCTAGATCCCGTGTTTGTTAGGAAGGGATGACCCCTAGGGTGTGTAGTGGGAGGAAGTGATCCCCTGTTCGTAAGCATGCAATCCGAGCTTGAATGCGATGGCTGGAAGGCGGGAAAGCATTCCCTCGCCTGTCAGTTTGTGAGGATAGCCTTGATGCATGTCTGGATTCAATCCGATGTTGGGTAGGAAGCGGGAAAGCATAGCATGCCAGGTTAGAAGCCATGCGATGCTTGTCTGGGAGGGGAAGTCATGCGTTGCATGTGTGCGTGAATGGGCAGGGTGGGCCTTATTACCTTATGCTGGGAAGAATGAGTTGATTGGGTGGGCAATACATTTCCGGTGCTAACACCTTCCTCCTCACTCTCACGTAGTTCAAATGAGGTCAAACTTAGGCGGGGTTTATGCGATTGATACGATGGCAGCATAGCATCATATCATATAGAATGAATTAAGAAATGGTATCATAATGAAATAAGGGAGTAGCTACTCGTATGGTTGTTTCGGTGATCGGTCTTGGGAAATGGTGAAAGGTCCGAGCTACGCCCTGCCCTGGGGTCATGGGTACTAAAGAGATAGCCCTGCACCTTACCTGATTATATACGTAACCCCCCGGAACCTAGTAACGTAAGGTGGTGCCTACTACGGATGAGAAGGGGCGTGGCAATCAATCAATTCAATATATTAGAGGTATAGGCCATGCATGGAGCCTCGCCCGTTGCCCTACCCTTTACCCTTACACTTGGATATGGTTTGGGTTGTTCATGCGGGACGGATTAGACTGTCATTTTGACTTAGACTGGTTACCCTTTGATCTGGCTACCAGGGTGGCTTGGCCTACAATTGGAAGACGGGGGGGTGGGTCCAACAACAGCAGAAAGATGGTTTATCCCATAATCCCACAAATATTCCCTCCCTCACTTAATATCCATCCATTTGGCAAGCACACATACTGGCGTATCCAGAGTTTTGGGCACCGATGGGGGATACTTGTTCCCCTAGGAAACCTAGAACATTACAATGAAAGCAAGGTTACTATAACCCGAGTTACCTATGGTTTGGAATTGGGTTAACCCGTCCCCCTTAACGGCTTACTTTATACGGGGGGTTAGGGAGAAATCACAGGCGCATTAACTAACGTAGCAGAAGGGATACGAACGCCCAGCCACCCACCGAGAAAAATAAAGAGGAACAGAGAGACCTATCAGCTCCCCCAAGACCGCGAACTGGCCGAGACAGACGCTGGAAGCGCACCTAAAGCAACCTGGCAACTGCCTTATGACAGAGCAGAGGACGCCAGCCATATCATATATGATGAGCGATCCGCAACTGGAACTTCTTTCTGTAGCAGAGACAGAAACGATCACGGAGACGTAGTTCACCTAACGAAAGAACGCCCTTCTGATGAGTGGTATTATAATAATGATTGATGCGCCATTCGAAATAAGCCAGATCTCAACGCTTGCTTACTTCGGGCTGCGCTGAGGAGAGGATCAGTATAGGTGGAGACACTTGAACTCGGCCGTACCCCGGACCGATAAGACGGGCTTATCTCAGCTTGTCTTGGACGGTGCAATCCAGACCGAAGAGGAGGCGCAAATAAACCTCCTTGCTCACCTTCCTTCATCCAGTGCCGAAACCCATAGGAAAAGAAATACATATTATTATGCAGTGACTACACACATCCCCATCTCAGCCGCGCCTGGTAGACCAGTGCCGCAGCTAGGAACAGGGAGATAACTTTAACGTAGGGTCCTTCAGAGAGAAGAAGGTGTCAATAGACGACTACATACATAATGAAGCACTGCACCGAGCCCGATTGCTAGACCAATATATATTTGGAACGTGTGAGCTGGATAACGAACCAAGCACGAAGCTATCCGCCCACCCCCAGCGAACTCCCAGTTACCTCCCTATCATACAAGCGAGCTAGATACCCAGTGACTTACTCTGATCTTACAGACGTATGCCCGGGGACTTACTAGGATATTAACTAAACCGATAGAACGATTGATAACAAGGATCATGCAGATGCGCTGCGACGAATGACCCACTTGAAGAATCAGCCGTCAACCGATCGTTCCTTCTGTCTGGATGTCTCAACCTAGTTCGAACAGTAATTCGATATCAACTATGGGTTCTAACAGGATGGGTACAGGTATGGAGTCCTCAACCTTCAGGATGTATGTAAACCTTTTGGGCCACGTTCTACAAACAGTCATTGTAAGAAAAACGATCCCATCAAATACAAAAAGGTGGGGTTCAAAAACAAGATCCAAAAAAAGGTTCTAAAGAATAGCTGCCATCAAACAACAAAATGGGAAGGGTCTCGCTCAACCTTCCTTGCCCGACAGTAAGGGGATGTCGTCATCAACCAAGCTTGTCGTTCGTGTCAGAAATTCGATGTAAGCTATGAGATAAAACAGGATGGGGGATATCCAAAAGTGCTCGGCGAATCGCGGGTTGGGTCTCCGGTCAGCTATGGGATCAAACAGTAGGGGGATGTCCTGAACCGTCCCTTGAGGATGGAAGCACTTCTCCTTCCTTGCTTCCTTGCTTCCTTGCTTCCTTGGTTGGGTTGGACGGTAAGTCGTGGAATAAGTCGTGGAAAAAGAAAGCTCACAAGAAGTGTATTCTTATATACGTAATAAGAGTTCTTCCTAAAGAATCTAAACAAGGTCTCTAAAGCCTGCGCGATATGCCTTATCTAAAGAAAAATTATATATATAAATAACATATATAAAGATCCGCACGATATAAACCGGTTCGGCTTCGGGAGAAGATCCAACCCAATCTGAAACAGGTGCAAGGGGGCTGACACCAAACAAAGTGGGGTAGTTCCGGCCGATCTGAAAAACCTTCCCAGACACGTGTTATTATAAATTAAATTATTGTTTGTAGAGTGTCCGAGGCATATGGATCCAGATGGGGTCCTGAACTGGAATTTTAAAATAGGGAACTCGCTCGACTCCGTGCCTTATTCCGGGCTCCGAAGCACCTACCCAGATTGGGCCCAGGTCGGGTTGTTCTGGTCTATCCGGAAAAGCTTATCAGATGCGGTTTGAGATATATAAAACCTTAGTCTTGAGTGAGTTTGAGTCGCTTCGCCCTTTTCCTTCCACCGGGGTATTGAACTCGCAATTGTAATAGCAGAATTGATGATTTAAAGCGCCCCTTCCCCTCCTTTGTCGGGAAAGCGGCTTCGCTCCTTCCCTGAAGCATGATAGAAAAGCCATGTTGGAACGACATGCACTGCTAAGGAGAACCTATGCATACTCCGGGGGCCTATAGCCTATGCACACCACTTGCACGAACTACGGGAAAACAATATGATAATATGATGTAGGGGTTCCTTACAACAACTAGGTTTCCTTACGAAACATCAAGACTTAGGTAGGGCCTTTAGATGCTTTTTACAGCATACATATGTTTGTATTGTGGGAACGACCTCCTAGGATGGTGGAATGAACGAACCTGGTGTACTAACAAAACACCTGTAGCCTAGGTAAATGATGAAGGAGCCATTGGAATAATAAAAAAAAGTGTAATAGATCAAAAGCTAGTGGAATTAGATTCAGGGAGCAACGTCTATATGCGGTGATATAATATTGAATTTGTTGGGGAATGAATGGGCAACCTAATGCACTACTAACCTAACGCACTATAAATCCCTAATGCGTTGTAACTACCTGACTTGCATGAATGGCTGTGGGATTCATCGAACCTTTAACATATTGTGACTAAATAACCATGCCCAATGAGTGAGAATGCTATTGAAATCCGGTCCAAACCTCACCAACACATGATGGATTCAACAGTTGAGGTAACGCGTGCTAAGGAGGATAAAACCTCTTTCTTTTTATTGTGTCATTGTTGGAACACATAACAAGTGAAACGACTCTATGCGGAGAGTCCTGGTTAAACGTGGGCCAGTCTCGTATTTGACCTTCCTAAGCCCAGCTTCAGAAATAGAATCAGATGAAACAGCAGCTTCAGCCGTTTAACAACTTGATTACTTCTTTCAACATGGTACGAACTCTTGCCTTCATTCGATCAACATGGGGATAGAACCGGAGCCATGAGATCTGCAAGTAGTGAATCCCCCATCCCTAGTTTTTGTTTTGTTTTTTATGTGTACAATATAATATGTGCAAGGTATGTATGGGTCCCCTATTTAGTAAGGGTCCCTCTTGAAACATGGAATTGTATTGCACCTAACCTAATTATAATTATATGCTCGTGAAGTCAAAAACATGCATGGCTCCAAAGACTCCATTAGCTAAAGTTAAGGAATGAGAAAATTATGTATATTGACCTGATCTCAACGATTTGTATTTATGCAAAACTGGGTAATTCTACGAAATGAAAATATTAGTTCTATCTTGTTGTTGTTTATATGGAATTGTTAAACTTAGATATGCATGCATCATAGATAATATAATAATGGTATTTTTGTTTCTATGGATTAGTTCCTACTAGTATCTGAATCTATATGAATCATAGTTTAAGACCTGCATATAACTCCATCTTAGATATTTAGTTCATAAGGGGTTAGCTGAGCTAACAACCTACCCAGTGAAACAACTAGGAGAACCGGTGTCTCTAGGAGGAGGGGAGTCCCCATAATAAACAAAAAAAGTATAACAACAATATGGAATTTATTCATATTAGTTTTATTAATAAATTGAATCAGATGATACAAATGAGAAAATGCTATGATTTGTCTTATTGTGTACAGATATTTATCTATTTGTTAGGGGATTTAACATACACACCTAGATATGCTTTTTACAACATCACATATTATGTATTTAACTAGGATTTAAACTTTTATATTGTATCAGATTTAAAAAAAACTTATATATGTGAGATAATAATGAACTATGGAGTTACTTAGATTTATAGCCTATTATTTTATTTGGTTGGACTGGACTAGCTTTTCAGCGGGCCCAACAACTGGATTAGTTCTTTAACATGGGGAGCTTAAGCCAAAGCAGACTTCTACTATATATGGACTCCTGCCACGAGGGAAACGTCATCGAAAGGCATGGTTCAGTACGGAATAAATCCATTTTATGTGACCAGGAGGGATCATCGAGCCCATCAAAATGACGTTGTGACTAATGAAAATTGGCCAATGATACGGTTTTGTGAATTCTGGACCCATCCCAAAATGAACATGGATTGAGAATCAGCTGATTGAGTTTGTAGAACAACGTAGATATACGATGTAATATATATAGATCCAACTTGTAGGGCTCCTGACACAACAACATGCTCTGCTCATATAGAACTAGCTCCCACAGGGACTAGCTTAGTCCATGCAGCATTGCCATTGTTCCAGGGAAACAAAGTAATACACAGAGGCTGGCTGGTCAAAGAAAACAATGGCTGGTTTAATCACCGGGCTTGCTTTGAGAAGAAACGAAATGAGATATTGAGTTTTCCCATATGCCACGAGAAAATGATATATTGAGGGCCCCCCATATTCACACGATACGGGTGGTATATTTCCCCTCTCAAAACACAATACACGAGAGATTCTGTTTCTCGTGTTTCCACCAGAAGAGAGAAAGCCAAGTTCTTATCATACGTTATATCTGTTGTTCAAGTTGGCACCAGATGAGGTTGAGCCAAGTTGTCAACAGACAAAAGAGAAGTTACCCATCAATGGACGAGAGGAGATTTACCACATCACTGGCCCAGAGGAAAAGTTACCCATTATAGCTAGAAAGATGTTCCCCTCCTCTGGCCGAGAAGAGAAGTTACCCATATCCCCCGGCCGGGAACGGGGCTTACCCCTACGGAACAATAGTGACTACAGCACCAGCCCATAGAGCATCTGACGTAGCAGCCATACAGAGACAGACATACCGGCCATGCACATAGAGCCATTCAGGGAAGGGAGGTAGCTGTTTTAATTAAAGTTATTGATTGATCGATGGACTACCTTGTTCGGAGCAGGCACAATGTTTCGTTGGGACAGAATCAGGAAAACCTCCCCCTCCCGGTGGTCGGAGGAGCGGCTCGTATCCTCGCTCCTTCTCATTCATCATTTTTGATTAATAAAACCGCCGGGAGGGACGAGGCATTTATCATCGGAACACATAATTGGATTTTATTATGACTGAAACATGCCTTTTCATGAAGTTTCTCTATAATTCGTGGTATGAATTAAATTGCTTTTAAGTTGAGCGCCTTTATGCTTGCTAATAGCTTTTAGGCCTGGAATTCATGCTTGCCGGCTAGTCGATACCCGGTAGACCATCATCGCTGATACCCACACATACCCGAATCAACGCCACAACATCTCATCCAACATGTACGCGGTGAGTGAGTCAGTCACAGCCAGAGGGTATTGCTATGAATAATATCATATATAATGCAAGTTGACACACCTAATGGGAACCTTCAGTTAATGGATACGCTTATTGCAACCAGCTTAAGCAACACCGTCGGGAACAGGCACAAAGAGTCTTGTTGGCCCAGATTCAAAAACAATCTCATTCGCTATTTTCAGATAATCAATTTGCTATTACTGACACCTGGAATGATTAGGCTAGGCTTCCTGACTAGGCCTCCCGTCTAGGCCTCCTGGCTAGGACTCGCAGCTATCGGCAGCAAAGAAACCAGGCAATATGTGCCCCTCTGTCTATGATTGGCTATGTGAGGTGCAGTAGGAACTCTGTATCCATATTGGTAAGTGCAATCATCTCGTAGAGTCCATCTCTCTTGTCTGTTGGCAACTGGGTTCCTTTAATATCTCTCGTCCAACCCCGGCTGCCCTAGTCCCGGGGTGCAAGTATATAAAAGCAAGCAATCCACATCCCATATCGAAATCCGTATCGAAATCGAAATCCACTTGCATTTCCACATCAACATCGAATCCATTTCCATATCCACATGATTTCCTTGCCTAACGTGCTATGCATACCTCGGGTATGTAGGCTGAAAGGGGACTACTTCTTCTCTACTTGGGTGATGAATGAGTACTTCCCTCTCTCTGTCGGGTATGTAGGTAACGTGGGGTAATCGATAACCTCTCTAAGCAACATGTACTGGGTGAAGAATTCAAGCTGTCGTACACCTCGCTCTTGTGTTAGGTATAGCTTCCTGCCCCTGCCCCATGGCTTATTATTCCCTCTCGATTATTCCCCTTCTTCGATTAGCTCAACTTAGTAGCTCACATAATACTCATGTCTGGCAAGTCTATGCATCCACCACTCGAAGCTAATCGCCTAAGCATTGCTCGAAGCTAATGGCTAATTGTGTATCTCAACGTGTAACAAGCAATACGGTGTAACCTGCAACGTGTAAGCTAATCGAACCAAGCAAATTGTGTAACCTAATAAATAACTTGTCCCTAATTGCCTCTGATCACTCGAAGCTAATCGTCGCTAATCGCTAATCGTGTAATCGAACCTCTCCGTCCTCCTCATCATGTGCCATGTCCTAATTCATAAGCAATGTGTGATCAGCTCCGTGTAATTCCTCCTGGTACTTGTCCAGGAGAGTGGGGTTGGGCCCCCCCCTAAGAGTGTGGGCAGTAGTGTTATTCCTGAAACGTAGATATGGCGATATCTTATGTATATATAAATGTATACATTTCGAGATCTAGAGATTTCAATATTTCTTAAGGAGGCCGCCATAGAGAGTTCAAGCCAAGTGAGAAAGCCAGTCTCCAATTCATGGCTTCTAAAGACTTTCGGGTATATTCCAGCCCGAGTAACCCGGGTAGGAGCATGAAAATGCTTTAGCGTTAAGTGATGTCTAGGTCGAAGTTCTAGGAGGGTTGTGGTTCTGTCGAATCATATAGCTGGGCAAACCCAGGAATTCTATTTCATTCAAAAGAGTAAGTTCCATACCCCTTAGTCCATACAGTCAGTTCCATGGAGTTAAAGCTTGCCTTAAGCCATATAGTGTATAGTGCCTTAAGCAGTAAGTTCCATACAGTGTAGTACAAGCACTTTATACTACTTGCCTTTCTATCTTATTAGTGAAGAGTAAGGTTAGATGCCCTAAGGTCTTTATTAGTCTTAGTAACCTGCCCTAAGGCCCTATGGGATAGATAGTGAAAGCTTCTGTCTTAAGCTAAGAGTATATGACTTGTATGGTGGGAGTTGCTGCTATGCTCATTGGTAAAGTGCTATGCTAATTCAGTGGAGCTATGTCGGGATATGTATGTGGGTGGACCCTCCCCTGTGTACCTTCCTTCTTCCCGTCCTGTGCTGTCCCGTGGATTGATGGAGGTGTCATTGGCCGAATCTGCTAATGATAGGCCCGGACCACACGATAGAGGTATTGGGAAATGGGTCTAACTAAGGATCACCTATTCAAATGGCAAGGACGTATATATGCGCGTATCATATGTTAAAACGTAGAGATGCAATATATATTTATATTATTCCCCCTGCTGTTCTCCCATTGGATCACTAGAACCTGAGGTCATTGAGGAGAAATCAATATTGTCTGGTGGGTAATGTCAGAAAGAAAAGTAGTATAGTGAGTGTACATGGAACTTCCTAATGAATGCATGGACTCAGATAGGGGTACCTATTTAGGCTAGTAGCCGTGGGACTTGACTATAAAGAATGTTTTTCAATATGTCCCATCCCAAACAAATAAACAAACATGATGTATTATTCCACTGGTTGTCTATAAAAAGGACAAGTTCAATGTCTCTATGCGAGTCCTGAAATGCCTATTTAAGTCAGAAATAAAGCCATTTATGCTCCCCGATTGGTGGACCCAATCGAACCCATCCAAATGAAGTTGTGACTATGGTCAAAAGCCAAATTATAATTTTTTGTAAATGCTGTTCCAATGCAATACCCGGGCCCTGCTGGGATTATATAATACCAGGCAGGTATTCTATTCCCAAATAAAGATTGTGTCTAGCTAAAACATAGCCTCATGTATATGCTCCTGAAGTCACCAACATGGCTCCAACTAAGCTCCGACCAATGTCTTCTGGTTTCACCAAACCAGCCGGTCCATTTACAAAGGTCATAGCCGATAGCCATTCCCACGCGGCCACTGTCACTGCCAGTCAGCCAATAGGAGGAGATGCCAGGTGTTCGCTCAACCCCAAGAGTTGATCCAATGGATCACTGTAAGGAGTAAACCCCATCAGACTTACAATGGAAAAGGTAAACATAGATATGCAACATCGTATTTAGTTCCCAAGGTAGGTAGGTTTCCAAGGTAGGGTATAGAAATGAGCTTTCAACTTGCCTTGTTGATCTCTTGTAGTATTGCGTGGAGAAGTTGGTTGGTAAGGTTGGTGCACCTCACACTCACTAACCTTCCTGGGCACGTGGGAATGAAGAGCTGCTATAGTACCTTCTCTCTTAGTAGGTCTGGATACTTCAATCTTCGCGACATCCTAACCCTAGGGAGTCAACTTCTGGAAATGGCCATGTTAAGAAAGAGAAAATCCATTTCTTTTCCCGATGGAGGATAAAATATGTATCATCCAACCTCATAACAAAGTGGTTGATTGAGCAACAACATCAAATTAGAAGAAGTTAGGGGATAGGTGCTACCTACAATATCACACTGGAGATTAGATCATCCGCTGCTCCCTCTGGCCTCTCCGATTTAGTAAGTTCCATAGAGTTCATTGGTAAGGGTGGGCAACAAGCTGTCTCTGCTGGTAGTAGTGCTGTTGGGATTCCTGCTGCCCTGTTTCTGACAACAAGTGCTGCTTATGGGAAAGGTTTGTAGTAACCGTGTTCCGTCAGGTTCAGCTCAAGTTCCATCGTAGGTTGTCTCCTTCTCTGCTCTTGCCAACATCCTCCTTTCCAACGCCATCGCCATTTATTATTCCCCCCATTGGATCATGAGATTATCCTCTCCCATTTGTATTACCTTTCTCCTTTTATTAATTAGCTACAGTAGCTTAGGGGAATATAGCCAGTGGGTAATGTAGCCAGTAGTGGAACAGAGCCGTATAGCCAGTAGTGGAATAGAGCCATTGTCGGAGTCGATCATAATGGACTACGGGCTTTCGCACATTTGAACTAATAAAGGGGACTTGGGTGGGGCACAACCTAATAGTCTATGCCTACTTGGGTGAACCTCATATCTTCTTGCTGGTGTCAACAACCTCCCCTCCCTGAAAATAGCTATCTAGTCCCTTCTCCCTGAGGTATCTGGTCTATATTTTGGTTGGTGCCTTGGTGGACTTGCATCTTTAGGTATAATAAGTAGGGCGAGGGACCCCAAAAATAGGAACAAGCCCTTTATTAATAATAGCTGCTTTGGTTGGGCTTTGATGTAGATCCATCTCTCCTTTCCTTCAACATCAAAGCATCCAACCGATGCATTTTGTGTTCTGCGATGGGCTTAAGGACACTAAGTTGTCCAAGGTCCTGCCGTCCCGCCCGCATGGTGAAGAATTAGGAACCGATTCACGGGGTTTGGGTGGGATATAATAGTAGATTGACTGAACCTGGTCACCTGATGGGGACCTTGCCATCTTTACAACCAGAATATCCCCGAACCTTACGCTGCCTTGGTCCTTTCAGTCAGTGTGCCAGCTAGACCAGCGAGCTATTACTACGAAGGATGAGTTCTTTCTTCGAAGGGACGGCGGCCCTATAATTCATAGCGGTCTTAAAGTCTTGCCTATTAAGACGGATAGGTGGGTTGGAAATAATACCAGAGAGACTACCCACCTTTTGCTTAGACTTTACGTGTTGCTCGTATAACCCTACTAGTAGACTCACGGTTGGGTAACGATCGCTTCTCGGGCAGATCGATCGGATAGAGTAGGGTAGACAATGTATAAAGGCTTATAGTTCCGAAGGGTTGACTCGGTATTACGCTTCTAGTTCGCCTAACAAGGATACGAAGGCCAAGACGCATAACGATTAGATGTCTGCTACTGAGCCTTTTATTTACGATTCGACTAATCCGGAAACGAGGTCTGATACGCCGGAGACTCACGATGATACGACGTATACGAATTATAGTTGTCCACACGTGTATGCTTACTTACCCTTCGTACTTCAGAGAAGACCTGCGATACGACTACTTCTACTTACGATTGGTATAAAACGTAGGCCAGAGAGTAGGTGGATTGGCCGGAGACGCAGGCGAAGGCGAAGAGGTCTGAGAGGTATTATTCTGCTTGGCCTAACGATTACGAGTAGACTTACTATACTTATACCACTTCGGAGAACAATTACGGTTCGAGGGGCTATAGGTCGGAGAGTTCGTAGGCCCCCAAAAGGGGGAATGGCTATAGGTCGTATAGTTATTGGTCGAACGATCAGACTTACAATTCCGATTCGAGCACCTATGAGCCTTCGAGGTTGCCTTCTATTTACTACGATACGCATTGCGATAACGAGTCGATGTCGAGGTAGAGGTATATGTCGTCGAGAGTCAGAGGTATAGGGTCTATAGGTATTGGCATCCTTTGCCTTGGCATGCTTACGATTTGACTCACGATACGACTCACGATTCTGATCCGGAGGTCGCTTCAAACGATTTATAGTCTTGGGTTACACTATAGGTATAGATACCCGCGTGCATCAACGTAGCTGCGTAGAATACTTACGCTTCGGCTTACTTACGATTCTGATACTTTAACTTGGGAGTAAACGACGACTTAGGATCCACCTTTCGATACTTCTCATTGCGATTCGCAGAGTTGTCAACGTCATCAACGTCATAGCGAGAGCGACCAGATCGATAGCCAGACTTGGTCTACTTACGAGAAGTATAGATCTTATTCCGCTTAGCCTGAGACTGATACTTCGCATTGCGAGTCGCCATCGATGGAATAATGACAAGAAGCCAGTCACTGTACCTGCTGCTCTGGTTAACGTAGCGACTGGTCTGCTGGTCCACAACCCGCGTATCCCATGTGAACGACTGAATACCGACTGAGTTTACCGCGTCATAGTAGCCAGTGGTTGTTTTGGTTGGCGTAGCGTATCGACCAAACTGCGTAGAGACCGCTATAGACCCGGATAAGCCATACCCCGATAGACGATACCTGTGGTTAGCCAGCGTATCGACCAGCGAGAACCCGGATTCACCAGCGTAAGCCAGAGCAAGAGCAAGAGCGTATCGACCGGATAGCATATAGGCCATAAGCAGCCTGACTAGAGCGTTAAGCTGCCCGAATAAGACCCCGAAGAGCGTTAAGCCAGCCACACTGGTGTTAGTTTGATTCAAAACGCTATAGACCTGACCCTGAACCACTCATTCCCCAGGCTACCCCGTAGTTGAGTCACTCGTATTGCACTCCGTGCTTATCGACCTGTGACCCTGATGAACAACCCGAGAGACGCCCAGACTAGGAGACCTACTGGTAAACGTGTCTACCCAGACTAGTTTTAGTTGTGTCTGTAAAACCCGGTTGTCAACCGACCGGATGTACCTTCTGGTCCACGTACTGGTAAACGGTAGTACACCCCCGTCTACGGTATATGGAAGGCGAAGTAAGAGCGTCACACGTGGTGGGCTTTGTCATTACACCACACGGTATGGGGATAGCACGATAGCTGCATTGCATGGGCTCAAGGGCATTCGGTGCAGCATCGTAAAGGCTCAGCATGGGATGAACGAGAGCTTCTCCGGCAGTCACTCTTGGCATTCAACGTGAACGCCTTAGCACGGCATATATGAATGACTCAGAAGCTTCACCGGCATATGGCTCAGTCGCCCGAGGTTTAGTTAATACGATAACCACCCAGCAAGCACCACCCGCACCACTGGTCGTTGTTTTTATTTACCGCGTTTAGCCCGAAGCTGTGTATGATGGAGTATTCGAGTAGCCCCGCTTGATTGTGAGTTAAAGCATAGCGACCAGACTTGGTAGTTGTGGAGTTGAGTCGTTAGCCATGGATTGAGGGTTTATAGAGCCCGCTGCTGGTTGTCCAAGTGGTGGTGGATTTATTGAAAAAGGTTTGACATAGCCATCAGCGTTAGCTACAGCACTGGCGATTGGCGTCGAGTCGTAGCATAGGTTCCGGCTGGCTCGACGATCTGTCGATCACTATGATGGTTGCGATGATAGCCGCCACTGGTCCCCCGTATAGGTGAGTAAACGCTATATCGACCGGTAGTTGTCGTAGTTTACATTGTAGAGAGCCCGCTAGCCACTGTGCTATAGCCAGACTGCTGGTCCCAAACCGTGTGAGTCGTAGCCGGTATCATATGTAACACAACATGACTCATCCCATATTGATGCTGCACTGGGCACTGTAAGCTTCACTGGTAATGTCATCGCATGGCTGGTGGTACCCGGGGCATGTCACCGGCCTTCTCCGGCATGTCACTCGCATTGCATAGGGGATAGCTCTGTAGCTGCTCCGCAGGCGGAGTGGGCTTATTCATTTAATTTAAATAACGCTTACAATACGCATACATGTAATCCAGAGAACGCACTTCTGGCTTATGATCCGGAGTAGGTGGCTTCAAAAAAAGATTGAAACAATTTGAATACGCATGCCGAGTCAGAGTCGGATCTCGCTTCGAGCCTTCGTTGAATTGCAAGTAGCCTTCCGAAACACGCTAGTGGGTTTACCTTGGTTAAAGGAAGAGTTGTCGCCCACACGTGGCTTACGAGTCGGATGAAAACGATTTGAAGGTCCCGAAGGCTCAGGGCAAGCCGGATACTTACCCTTCAGATACTTACTAGACAACTAACTAGTAAAATGACGATTAGTAACCCCATTCTTTTGCTTACGATTATTCTGATTCTACTTCTCTCTTTACTTACGATAACGATACCAACTGGTAGGTGCGGCACTTATGCGGATGTTCACAAGTGTTCGACTGAGCTGCATTCGACTAGCGATTATTCGTATAGCCGGATATCCGTATGTGTCACAACCGTATATCGTGTGTACCCGGTGGTCCTGTGTCCCACGTTAGCCACACTACTCTATAACACACACAGTGAGGTCGTCGCACACCTGACTCTCTACTTCGGGCTATCGACCTTCCACGGTTGATATTTTAATGACGAGTACTAATCGTATAATGAAGAGAATCCACACAGTGAGGTCTAACCGCCACCCCACCTGCCAGGTAGCTAATCGGGTAAGTGCGTGTCCGGGTGCCACACTGTGAAGGATCTATGCTGTTGGTACTCTGCTGAATCGGAACGACTGGTAATAAGCATCGGGACTGGGATGGGGGGATCTGCCATCGGGATCTGCATTGGTTATCTGCTGTAGCCATACTCTGTAGATGGAGTCTTCGTACCCCCGTGATTGCTTCCAACGTATCCCCGCACGACATGTGTGGCACAACTGGTGTTGATTGACAGAGGTGGACTGTACCTTTGATTGATTCTTCGTCAGAGCCCGAATGCAAGTGGATTACACGGCAAAGCTCACTGGTTAATGGGGGGATGTCGTTACTGATGTTAATGGGGGGATGTCGTTACTGATAACGATAACCGTAAACACCATTCAGAGTTAGTGCAGTCGTTCTTCTCCGAAGTTGTAGCCATTTTTAGAGTACCACAACCCCAACCCGTGAGTCGTAAGTCGTATTATAAATATTCAGTGTAAACCCCGCTAGCCCGAAAGTAAGTATCCCCCACACAACGTGTACAGCTGAGCCGCACTCGAGTTGCTTTCCGAGCTTCGACGATTGAATTGTGCTTTACGAGGCTTCTTCAAACGACTTGCAATGCGCGAATTACAACGGTGAGCCTCTTCGTAACGCCAAGTGACTCGCTCTAAGCTGCCTTCGGGCGCACCTTGGTCAGCCACTCTAGCCACCTTCGGGCGCACCTCTTCATGCTGCCTAAAGCGACCTATGGGGACCTACTAATACTCCGGGAAGACCTTTCGATACGCATTCGCAGAACGATTCGTAGACTTATAGTGAGTCTAATTCGCAGAATAACTAGTACGAGTCTGATTACGCGGTGAAGGCTCAGTGTCACACATTGTATAGAACACCACAATTGCACTTGAAACCTCCGGAAGGTTTTTTGATTAGCGGAGTTGTTCTGGTTGTTGAGCTGCATAATCTGGCCCATAACAAACAAACAAACAGCATGTCACTGGCCTTTGCATGGCCTTAGCACCTCGGCATTGCATTGAATGGAATGGATTGCACTGCTGCTGTTCACAACGTGTCTAGCCCGCGGGCCCAGGTAAACGTCAGAGTCGTCCTAGCCAGGTTGCTTGTCGTGATTCTTCAACGTAGCGAAAACAGTGTGACACTTGATTATACCCCGGCATACCCCGGACCATGAACCGGATAGCCGGTGGTTGGTGGTTTTGATTCGGATTATTCTAAATCGTATAGGCGTATAGGCCCGATTGCCCTAGGGAAACGTCGTACCCCCCCAGACCCGGAGAGCAAGTGTGGTTAGTCGGCGTATAACGCGTATAGACCCGGATAGACAGACTGGTGTTTAGTAGTCGGCGTATACCCGAACGCTCGAGAACCCGGCATAGCCAGATGTTGGTCTTCGTCGAACGCGTAGAGACCCAGACACTTGTTTTGGTTCGGAGAAGATGTAGACGCAATGCGATTTACTTCGGAACCTCAACCTTGCGAGTCACCTTGTGCTTCTCAGTCCACTGAAACTTCTTATGAGCCTTCGCAGCCATGCGATTGCCATACGCCTTAGCCTAGCGATAACCCCCCCTTCAAGTGATTACAAGCGCCTTTCGTATCTAAACCATTGCTTTTATTTGATTTGCGTCCCTGTGCGTATTCCAGAACACACACTATTTAATTGAAGAGGTCCCGCAGCCGCGTCTGAGCCCTTACACGGATTAGTAGGCTTATTATCGTTTAGAGGCCCACCCCCCCCCTATTATTATTTTAGCTAAAGCCCAATTGCAAGCTAGTTACTAGGGACAGGGAACTCCCTTCTGTTGGGGCAGGTCACTTCCCTTTGTAATTCCGGTTCCACCCTGAACCCACTACTCATCATTCCATTTAGTATATAAAACATCACGCTATGGTGCTACCAGACAGACACCCACCCGGTAGGCTGGCTTAATAAAGTGTGTCCTACCCATACCTAGTAGGACCTACCTCAATTATTATTTCTATTCCTTTCTATTCCTTCCAAAAGCCTTCCAAATGAAATATTCTGTTCGTTCCCAGGTGCTTAGGTTACTACCAGAAAGGGCAGCAAAAACGTTGCTGGTTTCGAACCAATCATCAGTCATCATTCGAGATCCGGATCTAAAACTATTACTATATGGGTAAACTATATACATATCTAAAGCAAGTGCCGGTGCACGCACTAGACCGTTTTTTCACGGTGGAAGAGAGATTTATAAGGAAGCTAGCTCCCCGATCCGATTTGTTTGGGCCCCCTATTATTATTATTATTTAAGGCAGTATTATTATTATATAGAAAGGGGTCGACCTTGAAAACAAGGTTGGGTATCGCCGCGCCGCAACCCTGGCTGGTCCCACTGGTCCATCTCGCCCTTTTCTAGATAAGAATTTGAATGGATGAAAAGAAGGCATTAATAATAGTAGCGCTTTTCCCCACAAGAGACATAATTTGTTGGATATGGCCCATTCTTCTTAAGCGAGGAATAACAAGCTCCCCGCACCCCTTTCCCGAACTAAACCCATAATTATTATATAAGGGGAATAGAGGGGAACGTAGAGGATCATGGATCAACCTCCTTCCTCGGAATCGGAGAGAACCAAGTGGGGAAATGCAGAGGGAATTTGATCAACTTCACTTCTAATTAATAGATTAATAGTAGGGGTAAGCAAGTAGAAAAACGATAGACGAGTTGTTGATCGAAGCTGGTTACCGTTCGTTCAGCCCCTCAACTAGGGAAGTGAAGTAAAAGGAACACCTCTCTACTCACTCTTCTTCCTCTTTTCTTCAACCCTTTTATATAGAAATTGCGAAAAAGAAACTGCTGCCATAGACAGACATAGACGGATCCATCTATCTGGATAAACTGCTCTGCTCTAGAATGGAAACAACTCCTAATATTGGTTTGCTTCGCCTAGTTCTAGCATGCAATCCAATAATAGTTAGTTCTTACCCTCACTTACCTTCCTTTTGCTTTGGGCCTACCATCCCTTTCAATCGGCTCAACGCTAGAAAACATAAAGACTTATATACGTAATAAAGAGAGGCGTAACCTGTTATTCGAAATGATGAGCCGTCAAGAACCTCTCCTTCGTTATCACTTGCCAAATAACCTTGACCTCGAAATGGATAGCTAGCTACCAACTAAAGCACCCTTCAATCCAGTTGACCTGATCTTTCACTGGCCCCGCCTTTACTCCATCCCTAGCCCTCCCTACTATTTATTTAAGGGGCGGTAATACCTCTTCTTCAATAGATAGACCTACCTATCCTTCCAATTTCTTATATAGAAAAGAGGGGCTAACCTAGAAACCTCTTATTCGAGATGAGTGAGCTGGCAAGGGGTTGTGTTCTGTAGCTTTCACAAGCTTACGCCGCCTACCTCGTTTATTCCTTTGCTACTTATATTTTAAACTCCCCTCCTCGCCACTAGCAGTGCCACCCTCGCCACTATCAGACTAGGGTCGCCATCCGGTTCAGGACCTTCGGCATAAATACGTGGTTATCTATTTGCATGAAAAGGTGTAGACTTATCTACTTCACGGGTAGACTTAAGGAGAGATGGATTGTGTATGGACAACTATGCCAGATAGACTATGCCAGAAAGGTTGCCATCCGGTTCAGGACCTAATGAATATCGGTCATTACTATAAGTATGGAATAAATATCGGTCATGAATATAAGTTCTGGCTGGCTGAAAAACCAATAAGTATGGTTGTGTAGAGTTGTGTAGAGTTGTGTAGAGAGTGAAAAAGAAGGATGGATTGTGTAGAGAAGGACGGAACAGACGGTCACCATCCGTCCGGTTCAGGACCTTTGGCATAAATACGTGGGTTGTGTACAGAATTGAAATCGCAGTTAGACATTAAGGAATAGGATAGTGAATCCGATCAAAATCTCTTTTCCCTTCCTCGAGCTATTTCATCAGATCCCCAACTCCTTCATTCTTCCTTCCCGTATCGGTCGATATATGCGAAAGGGGGAAGGCATACATATTAGTTACATTCATTCTGACTGATTGTTTGTTCCATCGATGTTATGAGGAAAGGAATAAGTCGATCAAATTCCCGTCAAGTGCCGGAGCTAACCCTCCATTTGTCCATATCTAAGGAAAAAAGGATTTATTGTATTCGCTTAGAATTTGCATTTAAAACAAGCATGGCATAAAGACAGCATATATAGGAAAATCAATTTATTTAGTAAGGCTAGCTATATGTTGTGTAATATAAATTATTATCACAGAAGGTGGTAATATGAGATCTTGAGCGGAACGGGTCGATATAGATGCTTCTTGAATTACGGATCACTTAAAGCTTAAGTACAAAGATAAAAAGGTCATGTACCGAACTCGTGAGCGGAATATTCATGTGTTTTGTTCGCACGATATATGTTCCTTCTATCTATTTCTCCAAGTAAAGCTCTTCACATTGCGATGCCTGCCTATATTAGTTAGCTTAGCTTGACCTTTGCGAAGCGGAGATAGAGCCGGCCATAATGAAGACGCTTACTGTCTGCTCTTCGATGCACTTCCATCGTAGTGCATATCTGAATAGAGACTGAGATTTCATCCCGAATCATACTAAGATGAAAGGTTTTCTCAGATCAGTCAATCATTTTTTTATCTCGAAATTCAATTCTTACATCTTTTGGGGAGGTCTACATCCATTATGCGGCATAGGGGTTACGTCACGTACAAAACTTCATATTATGCCACTTCGTTATTTATGCGCAATTGGGAAGTGATGTTACTGGGGGTCTCTGAGTAAGAGACGTATAGCTTGTGCGTGTGGTTTAGGTCAGTTTAGTAAGATGCAATATGGAGATGTCATACGGAGATCTTTGCCATGTGGATATTTAATATAGAGGTTAGAGTTGCTGAGATCCATATTATGGAGGTAAGTTTGATGTAGATTGTTCGTATGTGGGACCACCCCTCCATGGAGCTAGTTTTTCATAGGGAGTGGCCATATTTAACCATTCCATGCGTGTCTGTAGGATCGAGAGTTTGTGTAGATCCGTTTTATAGGGAAAAGTCCTTAGGAGATCTAGGATATGGAGAAGTTTCATGGTTCTATTTTCGCTCCTGTTGATGAGCTATTCCTTATGTAGTGTTGTAGGAAAGCTATCTTTCGTTTCATTTGTTTGGGAGTGGTGAGTGGTGTGGTATCACTAGTGGATCCATTCCATGTAATCTAGTGTTGTGCGCTTTGGTCCACTGAGTTGATTCCCGATCTCTGATGCTTACTACGTTTCTCTGTATCTCGATCCTCTTGCAGCGTCCTATAGATATCTCTTCAGTTCTTTTCCAGCATTGTCTCTTGTTCCAAGAAGTGATGCTCCTACATTCCCCTATGTCCAAAGAAGCTATGTTCCAACATTCAGACGTGTTCCAATATCTGCTTCAGTAGAGGCACCCCGTGAACCTGTACTGTTCCCAAGATTGAAGCAATGTACAATCTAGCTCCATGTACAATCCAGCTCCTATAACTAACTAGTATTCCCTCGCTTTGTTCCTTTACATTATAGTTACATCCCTTACTTGCTTCTCTACCGCTTCGCTAACTAGCTTCCCGCAGCTACTTGCTTTCCTGCCCACCTAATACTAATAGTTGGCATTTACTCCCTCCTGTGCTAGATGCACATAATACATCAGTAGGCCTATCCCATTTCAGAGCTACATATCACGGGGAAGGCTGCCAAGGAAGGAATAAAGCACAGACGGACGCTAGGACAAGCACAGAAAGCTATCACGGACGCAGGAGGCCCGGGAGAGCGCTCACAACCAATCCTCTGGAGATCCACCCGGCCTTCCTCCCCGACTATAGTTCATCGGCTGAGTAAACGTAGGGAAATCTGTCTTCCTGCGCTTGCCCGCCCTTGTTAATATGTATCTCATAGCGTATATATGACTCGGCCCGGTGAAGAGCTATGCATGGGCACTCAAGTTTAAAAGCTTTCTCTTGTCTCCTTTTGACTCACCCCGACCAGTTCGAGAGATGTGGATTACATTCTAAGCCACATAGACCAGCGATTCGAGGCCTCTATGAGCTAAAAAAAGACTATGACTCAGAGAGCCGGATTCACCAGATCTTAGGGACTCGCCTGCTGGGGTGGGTTATTCGATTCATCTATTGATCAGGCAATAACCCATCATTCACCTACGGATCGCCGGCCTGAACCTGCTATAGGCACTCTTGTATAAGATAAAAAAAAAAACTTAAAATACTTGCAAATGATTCACATTATCCGGGACAGATGGACGATATGCCATTTCTATAGTGAATTGAGGACTATTAATATTCTCATCAGGACTAAATTAACCTGCTAACGCGGCATCGTAAATAGATAGAGTCGTCATGGAATCGAGTCAATGATGCTGGAGTAGAGAATGAATCTCTCATTCCGGGGATCAGATGCTTGCTATCATCGCATGGTTCATCCGAGTAACTCCCAGCTTAGGCTCAACGGCTCGAGGGAGGGGGAGGGTGAATATCTAGGAGTGTGTTAGCAGTCTGAGCTTTCATACTCCCAGACTGTGGAAGGACAGGGCATGGGGCAGATAGATCTACCCAATCTGACCCCTATCGATATGTGTCTCGGGTATCCCATGAAGTGATTTACAGGTCTCCAACTCCCTCGCAGAATCTAGTGTTGTGGTGCAAATGCAAAGGCATCGGAGCCGTGCTGCCCTTTCTTCATTAGTCCGTTTCTCGGAAAGCAACGTGACATAATAGAGCTATTCCGATTGGGGAAGGAAATGCAAAGCGAGGTGTAGTGATTTTGGGCTGGCCCTGGGTCAGCCAGAGAAGGAATTCTCTGTTCACCCCACCAAGCAGATCAATCGATCAATACAGCAACATGTGTTTCCGTTCACCTCCCCATTCCGTCGTATCATTCTCGTCGTGCCTGGGAACAAATTTCCAATCAAAGATTGCTCGCCTAAATGCCGAGCTGCATCAATCAATTTCAAAACATGTTAATACGTAGATAATAGACTCAGTGGATAGGAAACCAGCTTGCTGGGATCTATCTTCAGCCCTGCATAGTTTCCAGATTTAGCAAACTGGGCGATATGAAATGGAAGCTTCAAGGTAATTGGCTGAAGGAGCTCAGTTGAGGGAGGTGCTTTAGTGGATGGATGGGCCTTCCTGAGTTGGTGGTGGGTCTTGTTCCTCAGGGATCAGACCCCGCATTATAGCTTCTTCCATCTCTCCGTCCTGTTCATCAAATATTGCTTGGTGAGTATCCATCACAAGTTCTAATGAATTCTCATCCTTTATCCTTTTTACAGCATCATCTATCTCCCCTTTCGGTCTATCACATTCCTCTGAAGAACCTGCAACCAAAGCAGAACTTTCACCTCCAGCTGGAGAATCAAATTTGGCCTTTTTTTATACCCCTACACTGGAAACTGGATCATCTGGGCTGGAGACAGCTTTTAATCTCCTCTTTTGCCCTACTTTTAAATACAATAATTTTGCTCCTCTTCTCACTAGACAAATTTGTGGTACTAACCGGGGATGTTGGTCTTTGCCCCCGCTATTGTCCGAAATACATTTATCCCTTCTCTGGTTTGTGGGGGCAGCTGGATGGGATGATCATCGGGTTAACCTAGACTCCTGAACACCGGCCTCTCCTCCAAAGGTGTGGATTCCTGAGATAGCCCAGATTTATCTCTCGCAACACATCCAGTCCACTCAATATATCTATCTCTCAATTCCTCCATGTACTCTTCTAAATCCGCGAGCCACTAAAGCTTTTGAACTACTGCTAGTTTGTTGAGTCGGTACTCCAAGCAACCCTTGTACTTCCCCTGGCGGGAGAACTAGGCTTGGAGGCCGACCTTGCGAATTATATATATATATATATATATAAACCTGCTGTTCATTCCGAATCTCCATTTTACCTGGATCATATTATCTAGGCCATTCTGTATCTTCTTCGGGCTTCCTGGGAGTGGTGTACTCCATATCAAACATTTGAATGTGTTTCAAGGCTGCATGAGCTTCATCCTAGCTTTCTCAATTTCTGGATGCTTCTCCCACTGGGTAAACCTGGTGCTGTACCTCGAGTGCTGGTAAAGCAGCGGTTTCCATCCATTCATTGGAGAGTCCTGTAAAGAGAACCTTGTCGCGCGAGAGGAGAATAGTTGGTTTCTCTCCAGGGTGGGTGGGAAAAAAGAAAATGGATAATCTCATATATAATGCAACCCAGTTACCGCAACTAAAGAGCCTTATTCAAGTTGATTCGCTTATGCCAGCTTAAGCAACACCGTCGGGAACAGGCACAAAGAGTCTTGTTGGCCCAGATTCAAAAACAATCTCATTCGCTATTTTCAGATAATCAATTTGCTATTTTGGAATGGACAAGGCATATTGGTTGACTCATCGGGGCACATAATCAAATTTTCTCTTTACTCAACTATACCCTTTCAGATCGTTTACCTATGATTGCCAGGTGGTGATCCACTCGATCCAGGTAAGTGTAGATGCCGGGACCCGATCCAGGTGTTTATTATGCACTCGATTACAGGTTTCGATCCACTTGATTACAGTCATAGCTGGGGTGGGATACTCAGATCCTTGATGGGACACTTTGATGCGCCACTTGGATGGGCTACCGGGATCGGTTGGGCTGCCCGGTTTGGTTACTCGAGCTGGGATACTTGGAGCGGATACCAGTTATACAAAACTCATTTGCTATTCTTGTTTAAGAAAACCGCTCTTTTTGGGAAAACAATGAATACAACTCATCGGAGCGCTCAAAGTGGATTTTCTATTTTATGAACTATATCCTTTCAGTTCGTTTACCTATGATTGCCGGGTGTTTATTCAATAGATTCCGGTACCTTCATGCCAAGGCTCGATCCAGGTGTTGATACAATCAATCCAGGTTTGAATCAATCGATCCCAGAGGTAATCATTCCCAGGAAGGAGGTCCAATTGAGGGGTTGACGAGAGATAGATAGCCGCCGGTTGAACAGACCCGATAGCCCATAACCACCGGTCACTTTATGCACCCACCAGTTCTGCACCCAACAGACCAGGAGGTTTACACAGGCAGGGGAAGAATCACAGGGGATATTCCATGGGCCTACTCAATCGGGGGAATAAGACACAGGGA
>Ga0316216_1000017_pt1 | contig 25127 bp, 14 predicted proteins | sample NRE6metagenome_FD_207800 | JGI IMG/M metagenome (GOLD analysis project Ga0316216, IMG submission 207800) | Spruce roots microbial communities from Maridalen valley, Oslo, Norway - NRE6 | ecosystem: Host-associated > Plants > Roots > Unclassified | place: Norway: Oslo | collected 2017-09-15
GACCTTGAAAGGTAGGTCTAAGGTCTTATTTTGAAAGGCCTATCTAGTAGGGTTGGCGAAAGGTAGGTCTTATCACCTGAATGAAAGGTGAATCCTTCTCAGATAAGGTCCTGAAAGGCGAAAGGTAAGGATAACCAACCCTTCTGCTCAGGTAAGTTAATCACCTGAGCTCTGCGAAGGTAAGGTTATCCCTTGAGCAGAGCTCAGGCTTTTAAGGGAATAAATCTAAGTAGCCGCCGGCAAGAACAAGTCTTTCGATTCAGCCAGCCCAGCAAGGTGAAACCTATCGGTTATACCCCCCCTATAGTCGAGGGGAAGGTAGGTCTCGGTATAACCTTGCGGACTCTTCAAGTAATTATTGAGAAACGAAAAGGAAGCCTTTACGGATAACCAATTAATTTTCGAATATCCGAGAGATACTTCACCCAATAGATGGGTACATAAAATGGAAAGATCGGAACACGAAAATATCTCATATACCGATACGGACTACCCATTTCAATTGTTATGGTTCCCGAAAAATAATACCTATACGCGTTCCCAAGTTTCGATCGATATCCGCGGAGTTGATTATCCCTCTCGAAAACGAAGATTTGAAGCGGTTTATAATTCACCAAGTACTCGGTATAACCCACGCATTCGTGTACAAACCAGTGTAGACGAAATAACACGAATATCTCCGGTAGTCAGTCCATTTCCATCAGCCGGCCGGTGGGAGCGAGAAGTATGGGATATGCCCGGTGTTTATTCCATCACTCATCCGGATCTACGCCGTATATTAACAGATTATGGTTCCGAGGGTCATCCATTACGAAAAGACTCCCCCCTGAGTGGATATGTGGAAGTACGCTACGATGATCCGGAGAAACGTGTGGTTTCTGAACCAATTGAGATGACCCAAGAATTCCGCTATTCTGATTTTGCTAGTCCTTGGGAACAAATGGCGCGTAGCGACGGATCGGATAATGAATAATCTAGGGCGGGCGAATAGATAGGAAATGCTTGAATGAACCCGCAAGCCCTTCCACTTTTGAACCGGCATAGACACACACACATCTAGGCTCGGAAACTGACTCCACCTCGCATATCAGCTGGGCGACCTAGATATAAGGGAACCCCTTACCTTCCTTCGCTATGCTTAGGTAAGGGCCCTCTTTATTTATTTATTTTTGAAATAGGTTCTATTTATGAAATGAAATAGGTTATACCTTTCGATCGAGGGCTGTACGAACTGTCTATTCTATCACATCATTTTGGTCGATGCACCGCATCCGGGATGTGAACCCCTACCTCGTTACGTGGGGAATATAATAATAATATATATATATATATATTCCCGTTTGTGCGATCTGACCACCATCCGATTGTTAGCGGAGCTGTCGTGTCGAAACGAAACCCTGGCAGTTGGAACCCGCCATCATTTGTGCCCCATTATGAACATTAACAGTATTAAGAACCAATTCGTTGATGGAGACCTTCCCATTCTTCGGCAATAAAGAAATAAACTTTCCCACAGATGGGAAACAACATCATCGGGCCCCTTGCCCACCCCATTCGTTCTCCTTCCCTTGGATAAGTCCACACCACACGAATTAGTGCTAAAGATGGCCACACCAAGTGATACATATGATCATAGTAGCTCAGATTATCTACCACCGTCCACCATCGATTTACTCCCTTTTAAGCTAGCTTATTTATTCTCCATCTTTTCAAAAGCAAGAATATGGCTCGGGTGGTTTGGGGAAATACATGCCAATTACATACAGGAAAAACTTTGACACTTTATCTTTCTGGTATTCCACCCTTATTTTTGGATCTTTCGCAAAGACCAAATTCTTAGTTTGAAATAGGTGGCTATATTCCCCATTCCTAGGGGGATAACTTGGTTAACAGCGGGATGAACTGCCTTTTCTATGTTTCGTATGTATTCACTTACAGGGACTTCCTTACGTCTAAATTGGGCTATAACGACCATATTACGTTCTATTCCACTCCCATGTGGTTAGAGGGATAATCCAGCACATTCAGTAGAACTAGAGTGGATTCTATCTCGTCTCGGAACGAATAACTCCTTCTCCACAGAAGCATTTTCAATTTCGGATAAGATGGAACGGGGGATTTGGTTGTCACTTATCCCCTCTCCAATAAAGGTTCTTTTGCCCGAGAGAATCGGACAATACAATGCTATTTCCAGGAATATTGACTCTGCTCGTTGGACTGATAGGAGTTCCTTTTTATCGAGGAGGAATTAGTTATGATCCTATGTTCTATATAAACCTCAACACTTATTCTAACAGGGTGTACGCGATAGAACGCATCCTCAGATTAGGAGTATCTCGGACCAATCGAGAAATCTCATATAGAATTGGTCATATCATCGAGCTTATTAGAAGGGAGAGAAATATTTTGACTGATCCATTATCAGATTCATCATCTTGTGTCCATTAAATAATAGAATTGAGAAGGGATTTGACCCTTCCCCCCGCTCGGATTTCCATCCATCGCGCAGATCCATTTTGAACAGCTCGGCGTAAAAGAAAAAAGGAGGATTTGGGGTGGGCCAGAAGAGGAAGACGAAGTGCTTTGAGCTAATGCTTACTTCCCAGAGGATGTTCCAGGCCCTGGGAGTGCTGGAGAACCTGTTGTGTCTTTCTGAGGAGATCTGAGCAAAGCCGCTCAGAACGAACGCAACGGTAGCCAGCTAAAGTATCGTGGCATATATAAACTTATCGTGGCATATCCGATATCTAATATGATCGTGGCCATACTTATCGTGGTACTTATCGCGGCTTCTTACTTACACCCTTAATCCTTAAAGTAATATATAATATTTATTGCTATCATCCAATTGTGCTAATCCAATCTCGCTATCATCTAATACGAACGGTAGCCAGCAACTACTGTACAGCCACTACTGTAGCCGTTAGCCTGCTAATACAAAAAGCTAATACGAATTGGCATATCTCACTAATCGGTCTAATCTAATCTAATCCGTTTCATTCACATCTGTTCATGGCGGTTAAGAGAAGGAAAGTCAGACAATCGAGATCCCCCTTGTCTTGTTCCGCTCATGTGAATTGGCTCATGTTAATTGGTTCATGACGGCTCTTTTAAGAATTATTTAGCCATTATTATAAGCTACAGACTTGAACTCTAAGCTACAGAATGGATATCGCTCATAAAGTCTTTCAATTCTAGAACTGTTCATGCGGGTTCGGGGCGCCGATACTCCCTCGCTTCCGCTAATGGCTACAGAAGGGAAAAGAACGGCTCATCTTGTCGAGCCCATACCGCTAATTAAGCCAGCTAAGCCCAATGTAACCTCATTTGTGCAGTTAAGACCTCCTAATATGAGGAATGAGGGCTCACCTGACGTTAGGAAGGTGAGGAGCGGAGCAGCCTTAGGCAAGCAATCTTCCTTAGGCAAGCCAAGATAAAATCCTCAGGCGCAAGTAATAATAAGACCCATATTCTTGCTATGAGGATGGAACAACCCCCCCTCTAAATAAGTAACCTGCAGCTATGTTTACGCAGGTGTTACGCATGTTTTTGGGAGTGAAAACCTCCTTGCCTGAGGAAGGGATTCATCGCTTGCTCTTCCGAGAGCAAGGACAAGCGGCTTCGCACCTTTAAAATAGAGTGAACGGAGAGGTGTTACGGAGTATCCGGCTATGATGTCATAAGCAGTTGGGTAATATGACCAAAGGAAAGGGAGGGCGAGATAGGGTAGGCGTGAGATACCCCATGCTTACCTCTGGTTAAGGTAGCCAGAGAGAAGGTAGGCGTGATAAGGACCCCAACAAATGGTCATTTTACGGAGGTGTATCGCAGCAATTCCACTCGTAAACACCTGCGTAAAAATATATTGAACGGATATGTTTGACGGAGTGGACTAAGATGAGGGGCAAGGGCAAATTCCACCACATTACCCCAAGGGGAATGATCCCTGCCCCGCCGTACCAGAATAAAAGAAGGGTAAGTTCTCAGATCAACCTTTCTCAGAGGGGTTGGGGGTGGACCCCCCGATATCAGGCGGTACAGCCGGTAGCAGTGATAAGGCGGTAGGAGTTAAGACCTCCCTTCCTTGATCCTTCTAATGAAAAGTCCCCTCAACTCATCAACTAAGAAGGTTCAAGAGCCTACAGGATATTATAATCCTTTAAGACCCACCCAGTGACTGTGGGAAGGTTGTATAGGAGGTGTTACGGATGTTTTAGGGAGGGAAATACCTCCGTTTAAAGAGAGTTGACGTATAGGTTTTACGCAGCCTTTGAGGAAGGTAATTGCTCCGATCAAAATGCTAGTGATCGGCAATGATTTAATTAGTGGTTTTTAATATTGCCTGCCCCGATCTATCAGTCAAGGAAGAGGCAGTGAAGACCTCCCTTCCTTTCCTAGGCGGTGCAGTCCAAATACCCGTAGCAGCCATAAATTAGAATAATTAGAATACTTTCCTTCCTGTCTTCGGTGTTGTGGCTTAAAAGTCCATTTCGCAAAAAGGGATAAGACCTAACCAGAGAATATAATAAAGCCAGAGGTATCCCAAAGGCCCGAAGGGGATCTCATGGTCGGTTAAGTGAGCTATCGCCGATCATACAAGGGGAGTGGAAAATGGACGTTTTAGCAAGTGATCGCCGAGAAAAGAGGATAGAAACAGGTAGGAACTGGTATGAACGAATATGTATCTATCTGGTATGCACATATATAAGAGGAACTGGTATGAACGAATATGTATCTATCTGGTATGCACATATATAAGAGGAACTGGTATGAACGGATACGACTTCGCAGTCTTATACAACTTCGCAGTCTTATACGACTTAGCTGCCTAATAAATAGATCCCTGTTTGGAATGAGTACTTGAACAGGGAGTAGCAACTTATAGTGCATACGGATAAGAACTGGTATGAACAGATAAGCACTGGTTAGCGGGGGAGAACAGGTATTAGCGAGAATGAGTACTTGAACTGGTATTAGCGAGGGTGATGGTCTTCGCTATTCGATATGGTCTTCGCTATTCGCTGGAATAATAAATCTATGGAGGATCAGAAAGACCAGCTATAAAGAGACATCGATCGCTCATAAGGGCAGGCTATAAAGAGACAGATCTGATATTCGACAATAAAGAGACATCGATCGCTCAGCTCAGCTCTTGTCAGCTCTTGTCAGCTCTTGTCAGCTCTTGTCATACATCACTAACTCTATTCACTAACTCTATTCATTCACTAGCGTGGGGAAATACAACGATTCATAGTCCTTTCAGTCCAACGCACTTATCACCGCACTTACCACTGTATTTCTTTTCACGCTATCCCCTTCGTAACGCCTTCCCCCCTAGAGGGCATGGGTTTGGTATTGATCCTTGATCCATCCATCGAGTGATTCTTTCCTGGTTGGAATAGAAGTAGACTGGTTGGGCAAAGGGACCGGTAGTTGGAGAAGGGATCGGTAGCTGGTTGGGGGAAGGGATCGGTAGAATGCCCAAGAAAAGGCATCTTTCCGTCCTGCGCATCAACTTATTGAAGTAAGGGTATCAGTCGTCCAATAAGCGTCCAAAGGGTAGTCAGTCGTCCAAACAGGTAAGTGGGAAGGCTCTGCTGCCAATGCCTATGCTTCTATTTTTTATGCTGAAGCCGGGGTTTATATATGCTCAAGGCTGCAGCAAATCGATATACTTTCTTAAGGGTCTCACCATCGCTTCCTTAGCTCCAGTAAAGGGTATAGAGCGGGTCACTCTCTCCTTTACCGGGGAATAAGGCCACTAACTTCTAACTCCGAGTAAGCCCTTGAGCTTTACGAAAGCTTACCGAAGACCTTCCTACAGACTGGTAACTTCTGCTAGGGAATGAGAAGCCCAAAGGAATGGATGGAGACAGATCTTAGCTGACCGAAGACATTGTATCCAATCGGGGCGAATTTCCTTGAGTCGGGTTACGAAGCAGCTAAAGCCACCCCTATTTATTCTTATTTAAGAGGCGGGCAGGAAACTGCAAAACTCAGATAGTCGAACTCCTCGTCCCCAAAGAATACTGGTTGGAGCGGGGCGAACCATGATGGTGGAAATCGATCCGCTGGGGCGACAAACAAGGCATTTATGCTTCGATCGAGTCAAGGTTTTGTTTTAATGGATTAGAGATTATGCTGCTTCTGCCGAATAGGGGCGTTCGGGTTAGATCCGCCCCTATTATATACGTATTAACGGGGTTACACAGGACGATAGAGCAGTGGTTCTCCTAAGCGGCTAAAGTTCTAAACTCTTCTGAATGCCCCGACCTTGGAGCTATATCCATCCCTATGCAGAGCGTTCTGTTGCCGAATCGCGTTTTTCTTATTACAACAAGCACATCTCATCTGCTCATTCATTTATATCTTTCTCTCGGAAATGTTGTTAATATGTATGTGGTAGGCAATAAGAGCTCTATAAAACGCTAGATCCATAGATAGCTATTTGCTCAAATCAAGATTGAGATAGTGTAATAACTTGTTTTAATAATAGAAAGGGGAGAAACAAATTCACGGAAGCGGAGTGGACGAGAACCACCCTGGATAAAGGGACGGATGATATGGCTGTTACGTATATAAGACTGACAGCGATCTATGCCGTAGATAGTTAGTTAGGTCGAAGTCTCTCTTTATGAATGACGGGCATTACTATTTCCATGGTTTCTGGTATTACAGAAAGTGACTCCTACATGGGTGCCTCCCAGCTAGTTCTCAATGGAGGAATCATTGGATCAATCCGATCTACCTAATCTGAAGATCTCCGTCTGATCTCTTGGTTCGAGGGTCTGGAGATGCCGGCCGAACGACACATTTAAAGAGCACTCTTTATTTCTTTAGTGCCACCCACCCGCCGGCTTGTACGCAAGCAACCATTGGCCTAAACCAAATGCATTGGTCGTTCTTGGAGAATCGGATTCTGTTAGGACTGGAATAATCCTATCCAAGCCTACCTGTAATGGTTGGGGGGCGCCGTAAAGTAAAAGAAACACTAACTTAATTGCCAATAGAAACACTTCATTGCCAAAAGGAACTTATTCTATGGAGTTATGTACCGGCTTTGGCTTTCAACGCATTGTGTCTACTATTTGATTCCTTCCCACCACCACCTCCCATGCTTGGATGAGAGTATGGTCCTATGTTATAAGAAGTTGGGGTGTTGAACAGACTCATGCTTGGGTTCTAACTTCCTTGAAAGCTTACGTTCTGAGGTTGTGTCATTGTTGGAATCAATGCTTGTCCTGGTGGCTGGGAGAATGTTGGAATGTATGCTTGTCTTTGCAATTGGGAAAATGTTGGGATGTCTTATTTTCTTTGCAGTTGTGTAGAGGTTGTCATGAATACTTGGTTCATATTTGGGTCTCTTGTTGTATGAATAATTCGATGAGAGGGGAATCCTAGAGGAAATAGACGATTTTGGGGTAGGGCATTGACATTCCCTTGGCTAACATTTGATGGGGTTTGAAAAATTTGTTGTTGAGGTTGTATGTGCACTTGGCTTGTTTGGATATAATTTGAGGATGCCCCCGGCAGGGCTCGACCGTAGGGAGAGGTAGAGTTTGCAAAATCGTCGCACAATTACCAAGACTCATAGATCTGAAGGAGAAGGGAACGATCAAAGTGGAGACCCAAGATCCAGTTGGGCCATGGCTAACGATTGGAGAAACCGCTTGAGGGGAAGAAGGGAAGAGGGATGGCCCATCAACATGAAGCTCTCTTCAGGAACTGGAGGAGGCTTGGATGAAGGGCAATAACCATCCACCTGAGAGGAGAGGCTTCCTTCAGGCTCGGAAGAGGTTTGGGTCTCAATCCAAACAATATTTTTGGGAAGATGAATATGAGGGTGAGGCAGCGAACTCTCGACCAACGGGAGAGGACCTCATTCAAATTTAAGGCCTTGAGAGAACTCTTGTTCAGCGCCTTGCAGGCATGCTAAATGATGGAGAGGGAGAGGGAGATCATGACCAGCCATATAACATGCCATGTCAATGGTTCTAACCTTCATGGCTTCCATCACGGTGATATCAAAACCAAGAGAGGGGATTACATTGGGAAGTAATAAAGTATAAGGGAATAGAGGAAGAAGGGCAACCTTCTCTCTCTCGGAGAAAAAGGACACAATACTATGCATGTCGTGAGTAGAGGATCAACACAAGAAAGTGAAATCCTTGGATCAAGAGAGGCCAGAAGGGTTCATGGGAACTCCCTAGTGGAGTCACCAAAATGTAGCCTCACGGTTAGAGTGAGGCACCATGCTACCACAAGGAGGAAGGAGAGAGTGGAGTCGCCACTCGGTTTTAGGGAAAAATTGAGAAACCCTAGGATGGGAAGAGAGAGGGAGATAAGATAAGGAGGGAAGGCCACTATGATAATTAGGGTTGTAGGGATGATTATGTGACCTAGGGCTTGATATTAATTAGGGTAATTTGATTAGGTCTCAACAACATGTAGATTGTAACAGTAAATTAACAAAGGGAGGCAAGCGGGTTAATTTACTGATTTCCTTTGGTGAGCCAATTAACATAAATTCAGAAGATGAAAGAGAGGTGAAAAGGAAGGAACTCACCCAGAAGAACGTTGTTGTAGGTGTTTAAGCTTCTTGGGCTGAAGATGAGAGAGCCCACATGCCTCCAAGAGAGGGTTTCTCTACTAGAATGAACCTGCACACGCTGCTAAACCTTCTTGCAAAACAGACTTGATCCCGATCTCCAATACAATGCAATAAAAACACCTAGATCTACCATATAAATTATCAAACAATGAAGTGTTGTATGGTGACCCAAAGTTCCCTCGGAAAGATGGTACCTTTATTTCCCTAGTTGTGTTGGAACCTCCCTTAAGGTAGTAGGGTTTAATCGTCCAATGTCTTGGAGGGGACTAAGCCAATGGAGATGCCCTAGGACAAAACAACAAGCCTTCAAAGGTAATTTATTGCTTGCTCTTCCGAGAGCAAGGAGGAACCAAGCCAAAATAAAGAGATACATGTAGATGTGATAGAGATGATAGGATAAAGTAGCCCAATATCATGGAAGAATAGTTAGAGAGATAGATCAAGATTTGACGCCAATCCGGTAGCGTTTCTGTGACAAAAATCGAAGAGAGAGAGGGAAATTGAAGAGGCTTTTCAAAACAGCCTTGAGCCATATATAAACCCCCAAAGGATAAATATAAATAGGCAAAGAAATGACCTCAAGGCATAGTAAACGCTAGACTAGCCATTGGGCAAAGTGTTTTGTATCGAAGAGTAATACTGCGGGTTTTTCCCAAGTGCCATTGGTTTTTCATCTCGTACCGTAGGTGTTTTCCCTGAATTAAACACTCTATTCCACGAGTCAGAACTTACAGTCACAGTATGGCCCCAAAATGTCACAGTTCACTTGGCGCCAAGAAACCATGAAGGGTTAAGTCAATTTTGACCCCGTGGACCCCCAATTAAGCAACCTAAAATGGATTGGGGTCGTTAAGGACCCAAAATGAGGCATGCTAACCAACTATGGGTCAGATAAGGGGTTCAGAGTCCCAAACATAATCCAAACAACAAGTGAATGCCCCAAATGAGCGCCCCAAAGTGTTTAACAAAGCCAAACTAGCGACCAAGGGCCAAAGACAAGCAAAGAGGCAAAGAGGGGGAACCTAGCTACGCTCTATACATGCCAAGAGGTTGTACATCTAGACTAAGTAAAGGTGACTCAAGGGAGATTGGTCCAGCATGAAAGAGCCTTCATAATGAAGTAACAGAGGTTACCGAGTCATCATAGGGCGGGTCACACATGGACACGACACAGAAGGCCACATTGCGAAACCTCTAGTGGGTAGGCATATGTGAGTACTAATGTACTCAATCCATACGCTACATCAGGCCCTAAGTTTACACATTAAGGACTAAGCACCTAAGGAACATCATGCTAAGTAAATTTAGTTATATTATGAGATACATGATTACCCCAATATGAGCAATAACTCATGTTCAGTGTGATTAATACATGAACAGTATTAACCAGGGGTAATAGAGGGCGCTCATTTCCACCACCTCCTCAAGGCGGCAGTCAAGCAGGACCTACTACCATTGAGAAGGAAATATCGACCTTCTCGTGTTACATATAGTAGTTCCTTCCCCAAGGTGGAGAAGCTTTGAATCAGAACAAGGAGCCTAAAATCCAATATGCCCTTCAAGTTAGAGGTGGGTCTTCAAGCCAACATTCTGTTGGAGCAGCAGGTTCATCTCACCTCTGGATCTTCTGGAGATAGTCTGTTGACGGTCGAAGGTCGACTAGGGAGTCGACTAGAGAGGTCGACTAGGCAGTCGACTGGTCGGTCAGGTCGACTAAAGGTGGTCCTGACTCGGTCGACTGGTGCGCAGGTAAAGGCAGAAAAGATGGAGCTCTAGGTGCGTCGAAGGTGATCAAAGTTGACTATGTCGCCCTCATTTTAAGGGAGTTAGTTAGACTTTTGGATATATATATATATTCATATGGATTGGTCTATCAAGTGGTGATACATCAAAATTTTGGTGATTGTGCGTTATCCATTGTATGTTGAGGTATGCTCACTTGTGCTTCAATGTTGTAACGATGTCTTTAGACACCACCTCTTCTTGGAATTCACAACTCTTCACTTCTGCAATTCCCTAGTTCTCCAACATGGTTTCAAAGCTATTGTTTTGAGACCCAGACTGTTGTCTACAAGTCCTTTTGGAGGTTGTCGCTTGCACGCACTCCTGACGAGTCGAATCTCGCTGGTAGATTGACTAAGGGTTTCGACTTGCATATTAGATTAGGTTTTGTTGCAGAGTGATTATGAGTTTTAAGCAAGAACTTGTGGTTTCAAATGGCCACAACTATGGTATGTGGGCACAATAAATGGAAATGCTATTAAAGAGTAGAGCGCTTTGGCAGTTTACAAGGGCTATGGTTCCAGACCCTAAGGATTATTATAATAAGTTCATCATTAACGGGAAGAAGGATGAGGCTATAGGAGTTATAAATACCTACATCTCCAGGGAGATTCGCTTTCATACAAGGGGATCGACTGTCCAAATCAAGTCTGGAAGAAGTAAAGACTCTATTCGACAAGATCGACAAAAGTAAGGTTATGCAAATTGAGAAAGAGTTTCTCTCTCTTAATCCTCGCTCCTTTTATAGGATTGAAGATTATTTGGCTCATGTGAAGGAGCGTTTAGCACTCTATTTCTCCGAAATAGAGGAACAAAGTACTTTCCCGTATCGCGGGGAAGGAGCGTTAAGCGTCTCGTCTCAAAGGACGAGGAGCGTTTAGCTCTCTATTTCCCCGAAATAGAGGAGCGAAGCCGCTTTCCCGACAAAGGTTATTTATTGCTCACCCATAAGGGTGAGGAGGGGAAGGAGCGGATTCCCTTAAATAATAATAGGCAGAGATAGAAGCAGTATAGGTCAGGCACCCGCGCCTTCTCATTTAGTGCAAAGCTTCTTATTTATCAGCTCAAATAGTTAGTCTAGCTATCTCCGTTGGTAGGGGGGAAATACAAATATTCCTGCCCTGCAAGGCCCTGTTAGTTAGTAATCCAATAGCGAGAATCTAATAGCGAGCAGTTAGTAATCCAATATAGGACCGAAATAAATAGATCGGGCTGTCAATATTGTTTGAAATAGGCCGGCCCCTACTATTATTATTAATTGTAGTTGAGATAGCCCCTACTATACTATTATTAATCGGTTTCCAAGGAAAATAAATAGTTATTGGAAGTCGCCATCCGATATTGGCCTTTCTTTCCTGCAGCATTTTCTCCATCCCCCTCTACCCAAAGAATGAATCCTTCCAATAGTTCGATCTTTCTGTTGATAATGGTGAATATCGGGAATTGAATTGGATCACACTCTTTTAACGCCGGATCGCAGCTATTCGAAACTGCGGTGATGACATTCTCCAACTCCAGAACCATTCCCGATTGGACCTGGGCCTTTATATTATTTAATAAGGGGGGTTCACTAGCACTCGCTGGGGCTGATGAGAAGTCGCGCCTTACTATTTATATTGGGGCAAATGCCTGAATGAAATCGCCCATAATTCTTTATTTAGGGGCAGCCCTACTATTATTAATTCCGGCTATGGTAGTACTAGGTCCGATCGATCCGGGCGCGGAATCGCAACACGATAAAGAGCATGGTTTGTTTCGCCACTTTCCCCAGGTCGAGGTTCAGGGCTCTGCTCCTTCAGACAGACCACTTGCTCTTTAGTCATGCACTCATCCCTTCCATTCCCCGGAGCATAAATAATAGTAGGGCTATAGGTTTTATTGCCGGAACTATACTTTGTAAAAGGACTTCGGGGCCCCTCACCTAATCAAGGTGCATTCTGACTGGGGTGCAATTTAGTGAATCTGGGAATACTTCACTTTCCCGATTGATTCATTCGTCGGATGTTTTATGCTCCCAATGTATGCATCCCGACAATCAACAGTTATATACCTGGGACCGACAGTCATTTAGATACCTGCTAATCCGATCTTTCCAAATAAAGAGCTTAGTGGCCGCGCAGCACTTGGGATGGTTCTAGGCGCAGCGTACTCCCCTTGGTACATAATCGCGCGGTTATTGGAAATGTCCCCAATCCCCCCATCTCCCATCCAAGTGGGGGATAACCCATATTTATCCCACCTTAATAATAATAATAATTGGGCGTTGAACCAACTACCGAAGGAATGGTATAAAATGCTCACCCTTTCATAATAGTGGGGGTCGCGAATGCAGGGATGTAACTGACCTCGTCAACAACGGGTGACTGACATAGCCCGTTGCAAATCGAATGAGCGCCTTCTGCATGCCAAATTATTATCTAAAAAAGGGGGGGATCAAGACGTAGCCTGTTGCAACTGACGCTAGTGGGTGGCCTAGTAGACAGACGAAGACGAATTAACCCTATCTATTAAGTTACGTTGCACTTCCGTAGAAATCGAGACCCAAGCAAGTAGGGTCGGTAGTCCAGCATGTCGATGGGTCGTCAGGCCGTAACCCTTTCATAACAGTCTCCCTCATATGTCCTTCCCGAACGCAGCAGTGATTCGATCCCCAGTAGTAATTCGATCCCGGCTTAAATAATAATAGGGCATCAAGAATTGTGTTTCATTTTGATCGATAAGCGAACTGATAGAAAGAGTAATTCCCCAGAGACAGTCTCATGCCGACCCCACCAAGCAAGCAGTTCAGTTTGGCCTCATGTCCGTCATTGGTAGTTGGAGCAGGGCCAACCTGTTTCTCTAGGCGGGGCCTTGCATTAGCGATTCGGAGAAAGAAATAGGTATGGTAGAAACAGCCTCATTCAACTGCCCGACCTTGAATTAATCAGCATGTACTTACCGATTGCACTCATTCCATGATGGGAGGGATTCCATCTTCCCAACCAGATGAAATTGCTTGTATTCGGAGGGGAATCACCATTAGCCTAGCTAGCCCAATAGATGCTGGACTTGCTTCGTCCTCCCCCTTCTATATAATAACTGGGTCGAGCATAACCATTATCAGCGGACTTATCCTTACTCAACGTTCCATGCCGTTATTGATCCCCCCGGATATATTCGTTTCTCTGGGGAGATCCATTGAGTTTCCTCCACGTTCCCAACCAACTCTTAGTTGATCAATCGATGTGGGGCTAAAGTATCCCTTCCCCCCAAACCACTTTCATCAGCAATTTCTTCTTATTTAAGGGGTTCTCTATCTATCTGTCTGTCCAATCTATCTGTTATGGATCCAATACAGGAGCTGGACGCAACTAGCTGTGTTCAAGAAAAGCACCTTTTCTGGGGATGAATTCGATTAGAAAATAGACAAGTCATTCTTACATCTCATAGCCCTAGCTCCAAACTCGATTCAATATTGATTTGATGCTTTCAATTTGAAATTGTAGGCCTGGATGCATATGAGTCATCTCTCTAGAGAGCAAATACTAAAGCTATTATATACGCCAGTGGAAACAAGAGGGCAAGTTCGATCTAGCCTATACTAAAAAAGGGGGGGAATCATCGAAGCTATTATCTACGTGAAAACAACTGCCACTATTTATATAAAGGGCTCACTCATTAAATAACTCACTCTCTCACTCCCCTTAAATAATAGTAGGGCTCATGAAATAAATAATGAACTCTCTCACTCATTAATTAACTCACTCATCAACTAGCTCTCTTACTTATCCATGTGGGTTATCTGGCATCTTCAATAATGAAATAACGAAGAAGCTGGAAAAGAGTAGTTAGATCGGTTTCTTCGCCCAACTATTATGAAATGGGCCCAAATAAGAATAGGCGGGAGGTAGGACCTCCATCACTCACTTTTCCACAGATCCAACACGACTAGAAAAATAGATAAGTTAGATAGTGATAAAGCCTTACTATTTATATAGGGGTGTGTTAAAGAATCGTTTCTCTCCCTTATCTCCCACCTGCATAATGAAATAAATAAAGAAACTAATAAAATAGAAATCAAAATAATAATAAGCTTGTTCAATTAGTTAGATAGTGATAAAGCCTTACTATTTCAGGGACATTTTTTTATTAAGTGGGAAGAGTTCCTTTCAAAGGTCGAGTGCATGTCTATTAGAGACGTCACCCCACATGGGCACTCTATTACATACGTCATTTGCCGAGTCTACTATAGACGTCGCATGCAGTCCATGTCTGTTATGGAATCTTAATGGTAACAACATGAATCGATGCATTCAACGGACCCACACGTGATAAAGTCCTACCCATACCTAGTGGGTCGCTCACTGTACCCCTTTATCCCCCTGATTAGTGTGCATACGGAAGGCAATCGATCGAGATAGAAGAGGGCCTTCTCCAGCAGGTTCACTCTATCGGTCGCCCTTTATTTATGAAACCGGTTCTAATAAATAAAGCCGGCACGAGTTCGACCCGTATCAATCATAAACCGGTTGTTGGCTGACTTCACCGAAGAATTCCTGCTGCGAACTAGAATCCCAATCGGCCGGAAAAATGGGATAGTTATACGATTGCTTGTCTTTCTCATTAGACAGATGCATGCGTAAATCTCGGTTCGTACATTAGCCTATATACCCCACCTATCATTTTCTCCGCCATGTCTTTATTCCGTCTCCTCGCCCTTTCTTACTGGTCCGGTTTCTCTAGCTAGGATTCATTGAAAGCACTAGCCATCCCGCCTCCATTGATTGGTGCTCCATCGGGAAGTCATCGAATCGGAGTTTATTATGCTTGGAAACCAGCAGATGGGAAAGTTGAGGGAGGCAAGGGAAGGAACGGGACTTTGGGTTTTGAGTAGAGGGCGTCGGGTCACTTTCCATCCCAGAAAGGGGCGGCCTGGAATGCCTGCCAAAGGGTTGGAAGGGTAGGGAGTTGCCATCTCAACAATAAGGGATTGATCCGCGCCTGGTAACGAAGAGAAGGTGTATGGGTCCGTTAACGAAACTCTCTTTATATTATTTAAGGTGCGTGCGCATAAAGGATTTCTGGTTAAGTTGATGAAAGGTTGATTGATGGGGAACATTCAGAACCTGAACTCTGCTTTTTAGTGAGGTGGGTAGGAGTGCATATCCAAATATTGATCCGCTGATGAAACAAAAATGAATGGTTTTTGTCGAGCGAAACTTACCTGAACCCTAACTTGCCCTTTGCTCGCCATTGAATTGAGAGAGGAGGGCCATAATAGAATTGCATATATAATGTGTGCAGTGAAGGTTGGTGCTACGGTGGGTGGTTGGGCGGGGAGGCCGGGCATATTTCTCTGATACCCCTGGTTGGTTGGAACCCACTTCTTGATCGCTCTTTCCCTCTTGATCGGTACCTTTCGATCGATCGATATGGCTTCTATAGAGATGTCCTGATGAACGAGCAGTGAGTGCAGTGAGTGCCGCGATTTCGTTCATTCAGTCCTCTTATTCTATTCCACTCAAGCCATAGCAAGCAAGGCAATCTGTTTGTGGAAAGCAGCTCTTATCCCCTTACCGGGCCCCTCCGAAAGAAGGCGTGGGTCAAGTGGGTAATATATATATATATATATATGCGTGCCTCCCCACCTGGCTAACGGGATATAAAATGAATTTAATGGGGGAGAGTGTCTGGGAGACCTTTTTGTATGTCGAATTAGCTGGCAGCATACTCCTTACCTTATATTAGTTAGGGACCTTCGTAAGTCAAGGGGGGAAACAGAATACAAATTCAGCGCCCTACTTCACTATTTCTGTCAGCTTCCGCTGAAGCAATTGAAGAACCAAGCCAATTGAAATCCGCATCGTCAGCAGATCCTTAGTACTCCTTCCCTTCGTAGGAACACTCGAAACCAAATCATTCTCGGGATCTCCCCAAAAAAACCCTAAGAATCAATTGGGAACCTTTATTTCTCTTTCATAATAGGGGCATTCTCAATCCAACTCGACGTGCCCGACTACTACCTACATACATATATAACTTAGAATAGCGGCGAGATCTGGAACTGCGGAATCGGGCGGTGGAAACAACGATTATTTATTGAAGCAAGGGTAGAATACCGTGCGTGCTATAGAACGAATCTATGAACTCTTTTGAACCAGGAAAGCATCCACCAGCAGTCAATATATTCTATTCCAGAAGAACGAAATTTTGATTGATACTAGCGAAGCAAACTCAGCCTGATAATTGGCACCTGCACGTCATATGTGTACAAATACTATGGATGGTCATCCGCGCCAGTGTACGCCTCGTATTCTGTATTTCAAAATCCAATGTCTCCAATCCCCCGTCTTGCTTGTCACCCTTCCTTGGCATCCTAAATCAGGATGGATCAGCCGTTGATTCGAAGTAAGCCACTGTTATGTCAAATATATATATATGGTTTCTTGTGGGGCCAGCAACTCGGGATGTTGTTCAAAGACGCAATCCACATAAGCGATGGCGGGCATAGATCCACCTCCACGGAGATAAACATTCTCAAAGTAGGACCAACCGAGGCACCCTTGGAATTGAATAAACATAATATGGCGAGCGGGGGGGATTTGATAGGTGGGCTTCCGCGAAAGCTATTGTTGCATCATAGATCACGTATAAAGCAGCAGAATAGTCCAAATCAAGAAAGCCTGACCCTTTGTAATCTTTTATTTGTACCCTAACAAATCAGGCGATCCAGCAACCCAACCTGAAGACCCGAATGGAGAGGAGAAAGAGAAAGAAGTCTGATTCGCATCTCACGTTCTTCGCATCAGCTTCATCGGAAGATTCAAGATGAACGGCAAGGTCCTACTAATCAGTGGCATAATAGTACTTATTCAAATTGGTACTTAAATTGGTGCTCCTGCCTTTTCTTATGCAGGGTAAACTGCCTGTGCTCCCTTCTAGGGTCAATTGCATTTACTACCTTAGCTGCTACTGAAATAGCAACTAATCACTTTGGATATACACTATAGAGGTTGGATGACAAAATTGTAGTAATCGCGGTGCGAATCATTTCGAACAGGGTCCGGGTCAAGATCTAAAATTGGCTCTGTCTCTCATGTCTTTGATGCTAGTGCTTCCGGAGCTTGCTCGGGTGAATCTGCTAGGGCGGCATTACTGCTAGGTATTCTTTAACTGAACCATCATCTCGATATGGAACTTGAACAGGTGAACGCACTTAGCTGTTCACAGGTAAGTGGGAAGGCTCTGGCTTTCAAAATGGAAGAAGAGTAGCGCTTTCTTATTCACTTACAATGGCAAAAGGAACTGGATCAACCTCAATAGGATCTGCTCAAAAAGGGACTGGGTCTCGATATCGCTCTGCGAGGTCCGCAATAAGCTATCAAAATGGAAAGGATTATTCTAAGCAAGATGGTGTGGTGGGTATTGATCTAGGTCTATAACTGCGCGTATGTAAAAGGAATAGGCCCTAGGCAGAATGCTGGGCGAATGCGCATCACTTCTGGGTACAAAGGGTCCGACCAAGAGTGCTAAATGAATTGAATAATCTTTCTATAACTAGGTATCGATCTTACTTTGATGTTATTGGGTTGGATGCTTTTTTCTTTCCTTCCACGCTGCTTTATCCACCACTGAAACTCAGGCAACTAGGTCAACTCTCCCCGCCCCTGCTTGCTCAGATGCATTTGGGTCTACTACTTGATTTCCAACTATCCCCATACCAACATGCTATGCAGTAGTAATAGTGATCCTTCTTCCAGCTTCCGCTCTAGCTGCCTCCTTCCTATACCTATGCCTTCGCCCTTCGTACAGAGTAAACAATAGGTTTTCTGCCTCCACTTAGGCTTCCGATCTACCGGACTATGCCCTTGCCTTGCCTTCGTGGGATCAATTGGTGAATGGATTTGTGGCTTTTACCATGATGCGATATTACGATCCGATCCTTTGTCCTTTGTTTCGATCCTTCATTCTTGTTTACCTGGATGATTTTATTTGCTCTACTGATGGTAGTTTTTACATATTGTTTGCTTGGATTTCAGTATATTAGGCAAGTGAGTGGCTAGGCTAAGGGGAGCTCGAGATAGCATTAGGATGTGTTATTTACAGAGATTTCGTAAACATTGATCGTGTTGGAATTCGCTGCTGCGTTCAGATGTGTTACGGTTGGATCACTACGTTTGGATGTGCTGCTGAGAAGAAGGATCAGACAGAGGCGGCATAGGGATGGTTCCGGCCTAGGTAGGGCCAGGGGCATGGATTTAGGAGCGTGCTAGTCGCTGGACTAGAGTAGGTGTTTGGATAGGATACGTTAGGTGGGAGTATTTGGGAGCTTACCCTTCCTTGGATACTTTCCCGATCAATGTGTTCGAATGTATTTCCGTCGATCAATAGATTGTGTTCTTTCCTTACTAATGTGTTCTCTCTGATACCCGTCCGTGTGTTTTCCCGATCGATTATTAATGCCGAATGTGTTCTCCCTCCTTCCTTACCGAGTATGTATTCCCTTCCTCCCGCTGATTATCATGTCCTTCCCTTCTCCTTTCAATATGTTTGCTCCCTACCTTATGTGCCTTGCGGATCTGTGCTTTCCGGATATGTAATAGGCCTATCGCCATTAGAAACATAAATGACCCTCTCACGATAGCTCACAGACATTAGATATAACTATAACTCCCATATTCAAGCTGGGATCAACTATTCCCATTGGAACGACTACCCTTACCAATTATTAACAAACAAGGAGTCCAGATACGAGATAAGCGCATGCGACCGAGATACTGTTGAAGCGCATGGGATGGAAACACTCATGAGATGAGTGCATGGGATAGAGAGAGATACTACCAGCAACAGGGATGCACATATCCGATCTCAGGCTTCGATATGGGGACTCAACAGTGGGGGTGAGCCAGGCCTCTTTAGCTATTGCTAGTTTCCACTCCAGGATAGCCACGAAAACGCCTTACTTCAAAATGTAAATGAGGGTAGGACCAAGTAAGTAATAGCCCGGTAGCAATCCCGCCAAAAGCTGACCGGCACAAAGATATAGACCTGGATTGGCTTAGCTGGTGGTATAATTATCACTCGGTTGGCCCCATATGCTTGGTCGATTGGCTAATTGCCTCCTCCCTCATATTTTGCGGGGTAGGAGCGTGTACCAATTACGGATGATTCGGTATCATTACGGCCATAATGTAATAATGTTGTATATAGGCAGGCCTTTCGATAAGTGGGAAAGCAAAGCGGGCGTCTCCAGATGATAGGGAATGCTTGCTCACGTGGCCTATAGGGAGTGGGAAATTGACTAATGAAAGTGGGCGTCTCCGGATGATAGAGAGTGTGAACGAACGTGGCCTATCGGGAGTGGGAAATTATCTAACAAAGGTAGCGTCGCGAGCTGACTGAATTGATCGTTGAACTGAGCAGTCAAAACCGGGAAATTCACTAGTGCGAGGGTGACGTATTTCTTCTTACTGAACTAGACCCTTTCATAAATAGAGTTAGTTTGGCTAATTTACATGGAATAATGTGCAATGGAGACTAGGCCTGAACTAGAAGAGTTTCACTATCTACTGTCCAGAGGGCACGGAGTAGAGTAGTCCCCCGTGTGAGGTGCACCAATTACCCTAACAACTGGATCTCTACGTTAATGGTTCAATAAGAGATAGACTTATTTTCATATATGAACTCGCATATCTACAGGTGATGTAATCCCCTTAGCACCTACCATTACCGTCACAACTTTCATTGAAAAAATCTACCATGCATGTTTGGGTTGTTGGGATGGATGGGTACATTCAAAAACCTTTGCGATAGTTAAGAGTTAAGGTAGGTTGCGATAGTTAAGGGTGTGTTGCACCGCCTCATACACCTCCTCCTAGGTATCTACTATTGGGAATAATATCCATGGGAGCACTAATCCGCTATTCTCCGCTATTCCCAAGCTACTACTCCGCTGCTAATACAATTATTGTTGTCTTTCTGTGAACCAATAGGCCCCCCATTCCACTGGTCACTGCCAATAGCAGCCAATAGATGGTGCATAGTCGATGTCAGGGGATTCAATCCAAGTGTCAATAACTAAACTACACTCTACTATGGCTTTCACTCTTCTATCCAATGGGGTTTACTACTCTACCTACCTTCTACCTACCTACAGCAGGAGACCCAGGTAAGGTAGGTGGTTATCCACACCCATTCCTAGTTGTTTATTAAATAATTCCCCTTTTCCTTATGAAGGGCAAGATCTATCGAACCTTTCAAGCCAACAGACCCAATAGAGGGTAGGTACAGTAGTCCAGTTCATAGGGCCCACTTCCAACATTGGATGGAGGACACCTCACCACTGGCCGAGAAGAAGGATGGGGGGCCACCACTAATTAAGAAGGCGAAGTCTCTTCTAAGGCCCTTACTCCAGGGAACTCACTCTAGTGTGAAAAGGGTCCTTTCCTTTCTTAAGGGCAGGCTCCTACAAACAACCACCAATTTTCGTATGGAGCATTAGCCAGCCAATAATACAATAAGAAGAGTAATTGTCTCAAGAGGCCTGCTGTGTTGTTGAGGTTTGGGACCTGGCAGGTTGGGCCCAGGCCAGAAGTTTGCTTGGGACTTCTGATTACCGGGATGATACCTAATTAATTGAATATTAAAATATTCCCTAGTTAGCGTATACACCAACCATATTATATGTTCTTTCACCCTGGCCCACTTCCATAGCTTAGAGGAAGGATAATTTTCATAGGGTGGTCTTATTGCAATACCATAATAAGCCAATACTCGTACTGCTTTACCCACTTTACCCAATCTATGTACGTAATATGGTTCCTACCTACACACACTAGTACGGAACAAAGATGGATGATGAGGTTCAACCGATAGGGTAGGGTAGTACACGAACGAGGTTCCACTATCGATATGGTACGATTCCAACTCGTTCCCACTACCGATAGGTGATGAGGTTCAACCGAAACCGCTGCATAGGGGCAGCACTATAAGGAAGTAGGTCCGTTAGGCCCGTTAGTGATTGAGGAGGCTCGACCAAACTCGCATATCTACGTTTCACTTGATTTCACTTGTCCATTTCAAATTGTTTTGAAGCTGCTCTAGGTTTAATGCAACAACTTACTAGTCTCAACTATGAAAGGAAGGTAGTTTTTACTTCTTCTCCACTTACTTATTGCAAGAATCAATTTATGTAATGTGAGACTTCTTCAAGCTATGTTTTTTGAGCCAGACAATCAATCTTTCTTTTTCATATGGGGTGGTTTACTCCTACAGCAGTGATCCAATGGGGCATCAACAAGGGGAATAATCCAAATACGATATCGCATCTCTACGTTTCTTTACGTTTACCTTTTCCGGGGCGGGACGGGGCCGAGTGCGCAGCAGCCGCCATAGGGTGGTCTCCAATAGCCGAACATTGACAGAAGGTCATTCCTTCCCAGTGGTTGACATTAGCTAGTAGACCTACTCTACAGACTACGCACGAAAGACACTTATATCGGCAAGGACTCCTGGCAGGGACTACCTACTATGATAATAAATATCTATTCCTACTAGTAGTTTAACAACTTTACACGTCCCTATAGTTCAACTTCAGTCCAACTAGTTCTCTAATCTAATTAGCTGTAGTGAACTCTGAGTCCCAATAAATAGTTGAAATGATACTTATTTAAAATTAGTGCAACTCTCCACTCTCCTATTTCATATTTCAATGATAAGAAAGTAGTGTAAGAACTACCTTATCCCGTTCACGACGTCGCTATGATCTCTGCTTTGATCTCTTACTTATAAGCCCTCTAAAGGTATCTAAAAGGAAGGGCCCAGAACTTATCCGGGTACGACCTAAAATATAAGGAAGGGGCCAGAACCTATAAGTAAGGAGGGGCGGGCCGAAGTGGAAAACCAAGTGGAATGAAGGGGATGGTCCCTTAATTTACATATATGCCTTCACAACATGTTTGCACAAGTTTTCCCTCTTCGCATCTAGGTAGTTGCAAAAGGCCATCTTTGATCCAGGATTGCACACAGTGTAGAACATATCTAGTTGTCTAGATCGTGACTTGATGTTCATAATGTCAAGGTTGGTAGGGTTATAAAGGACATCTATGTAATAGCTCAGTGGTCTAACTCCATGGCATTGAAAATGTATTGGGGCTTAAGTGATTCACCTAAGTGACGAGATAACTCTTCATATTTCTCTCAAGTTTTCCTGTTTACATCTTAGTAATCCTACCCTAGGGACACCTCCCTTGAATTGGAGAAGAGCCAGTCTAAAGAGATAATAGAGTTATGTGGTTACATTGGCATCCCTCTTAAGTTGTTCATTAGTGGGTGGGGGATTGGATCGGATGGAGAGCTGGCTTGGGATTCATTGGGATAACATAATGCTAATTCATTTTTTACACGGCCAAGTGACGTTTGTTAAGTCGTGTCGTTTGGAAGAGCCAGACCGGCCCTTTCTTGATTTGCTTGATCGATCTCAATTTGGTAGCTACTGTCCATTCATTGATCTTTCCTTCGTATCCCAAATTCCGAAAACAAAAATGATCTCAATTCTGAAATTGAACAATTCATTAGCCGAGGACTGCTCCCCTTGCTCCCCCGATTATGGATGGCATTACAAGGCTGGGTCCTCTTTCGAGCCTTGCTTGATTGGTCGGATACATGAGAGTCTCCTTTACGTTGGGATCTTCTTTACTCACTCTTCTTTTTGATCTTATCATGAAGCCGGGATCAGGCCTTTATAGACGTCATTTATAAATATTACCTTTTTTATTTATATACGTAATTTCGGGCGGGCCGGGCTTTAGAAACTTCTTTTTTAGATTCTTTACGAATCACCCCTTTTGATTATGCTATCGATCGAGTCTTTATAAAACCTTTTATGAATAGGAAGGATTTCTTACCTCCCCCCTCACTGTTGGCTGGCTCTTCTTGATCACAATGAATGTTTGCCAAACGTGGTTTAAATAGTTTATACAGACATCTTTCCCAGACATTGAATGACTGACTGTTCCGACAAGGTTGAGACCAAACATACCCGTACCCAGAAAGTTTCAGACTACTCAGCCCGTGTTCGGAGAAGACAGACAGACCCTTCCCTTTGTGCCACCAGACCCCCCTCACCCATCGGATGGATGAGCGATTTCATTCCTTACTTTCCGATCTTCTTTCATTCCATGCCTCACCTTTTGGTTGTATCGGGTGTAATTCTTTATACTTTATATACTTGATTTATACACTTTATATAATATACGCTGCTATTTTAGGATATTTGCTGCGCACCTCATCTTTTGGTTCTTCTTCTTGAGCAACCCACCTTACCTTTGAGTAGGAGTCTCTTTCGGATTCTGGCGCCCAGGCCGAAGGCGCAGGGAATTCTGAAATTAAGCGAGTTCCCTATTGAAAAAAGAGAGTTATGGAACCCAAATGGAGAATATGCCTATTACCCCGTCCACACCCATTTTGTCTTTCTAAAATACGCGGTTGGAAACGTTTTTGGGATGGGATGGGATCGACCCTGACCAACCCAAAATAGCATATTCATCCAAGTTTTGATGGGTCATGCACTTAGAATAGAGTTTCACCCTACCCGCCTAAGCCTCGTTCGGATTAAGGCGCCCAGGCCGGCGGAGGGACAATTATGAATTCATATAGTTTACTATAGCCAAATGAGAGTTCTCGCCCCCGATGGATGAACATGCCTTCCGACCCCGGAAACAACAAAGATTTCTTCAGAAAATGCGCATTTGGAAGCGTTTTTGGGATCCACCGGAATCACCCCTTTTATTGAAGCTTGACAGACAGTGGGGCAGAATAGAAGCGCGCTCAAGACCTTGAAGGACCTTCGTTATCGTTAGAAGGGCAGGACCGACCTTACTTACCGCCTTTCAGTACTTTATATCTTTTATAGGAGGTGGGGGACGGGGAACGCAAGTTCTATTGGATGGAGGATTGGGAGGTGGAAGAAAAATGGCGAGGTGGGGGGCTGGGGTTCTAGGGGTGGGAGTGGGATTTCGGAGTATCTGTGCGAGCCATATGCGGTGTAAGGGATCCCGGCATTCGTAAATGTATCTATAGAGTGATTAATCATTTCCCTGGCTCTCTAATTACCGACCGAAATGCTTCCTTACGTTAATGAGTTAGCTGTGGTCACCGCTAAGACTATTCCTTCCTTATGTATGTTCCACCACTACTTTAACTTTAGCCCACTCATTTAATTAGTTCGTTAGGCGCCTACTTTCATTATAGGCGTAAGTGAGACAGTTCAGGTCTTCATTCGCCAAATTAGGGGCTATTTTCCACGCCGAGATGGATACCTAGTAGCCGCCTGGGTTTATCAGGACCTTACTGGACAGGACCTATGGGTTTATCAGGACCTTACTGGGCAGGACCTAAACTATTATCTTCCCCTAAAACTGAAAAGCCCCTAGATTTATTCCCCTCACATCGCTAGCTATAAGGTACTAGAGAATCGCAGTTCGCTAGGCCGAAACCCCATTAGGGGATAAATCGGATCTAAACCATCTCCAGAAAATAAAATAGGTGAGAAAATGGAATTGGGTGGACCAAACTTCTAGAAACTAGGCGGGTTCATCATATTCAATATCCATTGGTTCGGGCTCATTATGCATCTACCTCAGAACGTAACAAAGTGAATTTCGTGCCATGCTAAAGTTATTGGCGAGCGTTCGGCTGCTAACTAGAAACCTGCCCTGCCGACCGCCCTACTTTTCTCCACCCGACCCTTCTATTC
>Ga0316216_1000018_pt1 | contig 24306 bp, 13 predicted proteins | sample NRE6metagenome_FD_207800 | JGI IMG/M metagenome (GOLD analysis project Ga0316216, IMG submission 207800) | Spruce roots microbial communities from Maridalen valley, Oslo, Norway - NRE6 | ecosystem: Host-associated > Plants > Roots > Unclassified | place: Norway: Oslo | collected 2017-09-15
AGGTTCAATGCCTGCTGTATCGGAAAGAATGCATCGGATGGATGCCCGGGCATTGAGAGGGAAGGACGCTTCCAAAGGCGAAAGGCCATGGGGAGATACCGTCCGTGATCCATGGATCGGAGATCCTCTTTGACCCGAGTTCGATCGATCTAGCCATGAGCAGGTTGAAGAGAGCTCCAACAGGCCTTGAAGGACCGAAGCTTTACCAACCCCAAGGAAACTCCGAGTACAGGCTTAATCAATCGTCAGATTTTGGGTGCTAAGATCCAGAGTCGAGAGGGAAACAGCCCAGATCGTACGCTAAGGTCCCGCTTAGTGGAAAAGGAAGTGATCGAGCGATGACAACCAGGAGGTGGGCTTGGAATTTGAGGGGAATAAATATGAGGCGTAACGTATTTCAAGCTAGGCGTAGCATATTTCAAGCTAGGCGTAACGTATTGCCTTTGAGGGGAAAAAAGATAAGTAAGAAGAGTGATTAGGAATGAAAAGAGAAGGAACGAGGAAAGAAGAAGCGACTGATGAGTGAGTGGGAGCGCTACGAAGAGCATAGAGCTATAGTTGTTCATAAACACCTCTAATATGATGAGAAAACCCAAGCACTTGGGAAAAACGACGGAGCAGGATCACGTAGAGCAACAAGTTCTTGCGGACAGGAGTTTCAGATCCATGAACTTTGTACAAAGCATCCCGGAGGAATATGAGCAATCGGAGCGGCAAAGAAATAGGGAGAAGAACAAAGATTTCGTCCATTCCCCACCAATCCACAATAATACCTCTGTGACCGCGACGGATGATAAGGGGAATAAAAAAACTGGGGCCTCCGCGGGTTGCTTGGAGGAAATTAAAGGGGGGTCTCGTCGCTCGACCAAGTATGCTGCTGAAGCAACTGCAGAACATGTCGGGCGATCCGCAAAAAAGAGAGGGAAGCCAGTTGTAGTGAGAGTGAAAGGATCTACCTATCTCGGGAAAAAGAAAGCAGTGATCCTGAGCTCTCGAAAAGGAGTAGGGATAAAATCTATCATTATGTACATCCACGATGTAACCCAACTTTCACATAATGGATGCCGACTCCCCAGGAAACGTCGTGTTTAAATCTCATCATAGATTGATTAAGTTCTCCATTTACTTCTACCTATTATTCTTACTCACTTATTTCTTTAGCTTTGGCCTGGCCTTGGCTTACTTACTTACTTACCACTTCTTTATTTGGCCTGGGTGGGGCTGGCTCTGGCCCCTCAAAGACTTAGCCAGCAGAGGCAGAGCTTGTGGTTTAAGTTATATACGCGATTTCTTTCATATCGTATCGTATATTATAATAACGGATATCTCCTTAGCCAACGAATCTCGAACTCAATCCAGACAGGCCCTAGGTAACGAAAGAAAAGTAAAGCTTTCCGCTTCGGATCAACTTGTAAATAATGCTCATATCTCGGAGTTCTATAGAAACCTATGCTAAGTCAATCAATAAGGAAGGCCTGATCTCACTTACCGGGTGAAAGAAAAAGAGGGAGGGGTTAGGGAAGATATGATCCGTTACAGAAAGGGAATACTCCCGCTGCTCGGTTCAGTACGGTTAATAAGTAACCCGCCCAAGAAAGCTTTCTTTCGTTACAGCTTTTCAATATAATAGCTACATATTTCAATTACCAAGCTAATTGCAATTAATTGTTTACACATGTTCTTTGCCCAAGAAGGCTTTCTTTCTTTACAGCCGGTCTGGAATGGGGCTGGAAAACCAACAAGAACCTAGGACTTGGTATCTCTATTTTCTTGGCTACGGGAAATGCCATAATTAAGTACTCTTGCTTGCCTACCCATCTTGCTTGGCTAGGCGGTCTTATGCCTATCTTGCCTACAGGGCCCCAGAAGAATACTATTGCTTGCCTATCTCTTGCCTATCCTACAGGGAAGGCATTCTCTCTATTGCCTATGCCTATCCTGCTTGCTTGGCTAGTCGGGCTTACCCCGCCCCGGGAAGGCATAGCACAGGAGGGGGGAAACCCCATAGGTAACTAGAAAGAGAGGTAACTGGAAAGAGAGGTAACTGGAAAGGCAGAGATAGACCCGGCCAAGCCCTAACTAGAAACAGAGGTAAATAGAAAGAGATAGACCCGGCAATGCTAAGATAGGATAAAACTGCTAGTAGAGAGGATAACTCCAGAAGCACAGCCTCTTCAATGCCCTTGGTAATTAGAAAGAGGGAGATAGATGCCTTTGGTAACTAGTAAGATATAGCGCAAAGCCCCTTAAGGCAGGAGGGATAAACCAGCTAGTAGGTAGGGAGGGATAACTCCAGTAATGGGAGATAACTCCAGAAGCCAAGCCTCTTCAAAGCCCTTTCTAACTAGAAAGAAATAGATAGACTCAGCGATTCCCCTTAGGGATAACTACAGTTAGTCACGGGAGATAACTCCAGAAACAAAGCCCTACCCCTTTCACGAGGGAGGGGTCACCCAGTACGGAGGGAGGCATAACTCCAGCTAGTAGGGAGCGAGGGAAAACTCCAGCTAGTATGCTCTTGAAATTGTAACGAAGGATAAGCCCTTTCACGAGGGAGAAACAAACCAGTCCAGTAACGAAAGATATCTAATTCGATATTTTCACCTTGAACCAAGTTCTCTAAGGAAGGTCCTGATAGATTTTCTCTAATTAGATCTTTTCGAAGGTCCTTACTTAGTATATAAATATATCTAATTATTATAACCTTTAACGAACTTCTCTAAGGTCCTGATAGATGTCATCTAAGGGCCTGACTCACCTAGTAGATACGGAATGGAGCTTCGCTCCTAAACTACTTTTGACCGCTCTCAATACTTCCTCTGCTTTACCAAGAAGGCCCTCTTACCGGGAAGGAAACTCCAGAACCACTACTGCCTTTATACATCTATCTATCTATGTTATATTACGTATATAACAACAGATCCGATAGTACATCTACCTCAACGTATATCGCATACGAGCGAAAGAAGAATGAATAAAGTAGGTAGAAGGACGTGCCATTTGTTCACATCCATCGGTTCGTGGATGATTTCATGCCGACTCGCCTATCTATCTAGATTTAGAAGGGAAAGGGGGTTACGGAACGAAGGGATTTGCTTGCATACTTTATGGATGGATGAGAAGGCTTGAACTGGAACGCGTACCTTTACGAGGGAGGCCATCGGGATCGCATTGAGAGAAGTGTTACATAAGTGTACCCTGTGGTAACCGTGGGGTACATAGAATAGAATTGCCCTCGTAACGCGTGGAGATTGATGGGTAGTGCCCGGATCGACCTAATCTCTTCAGCCTTACAACCTGCAGGCAGAGTGTTTCACATGATTCCGAAGTTGGTTGCCCCGACTACTTAAACAGAGATAGATAGTCATTATCTTTCCTAACTTGGAAGAATACTACCAAGATCAAGCGGGTTGGAAGTTTCAAAAAGTAGCTCCCCAAATCTGAGGAAGTGGGGGGATATTAATCGGAGCCCTTCGGAGCGGCATGAATACGCCTAGTCATTCTGAATTACCATCTGTTAGCTCCGGTTACTGAGCGATAGCTAAAGCGGCCCGAAGAAGCATCTGAGGCGAAGCCCCTTTGTTAGATAATAGAATTCGTAGACTATTTTCGTTAGGGAAGAAGACAAAAGGGTTAGCAATTAGATTTCTTCCCCATAGCTATAAGGGTGAGCTTCCGCTCAATACCTACCTTAAAGGACCCTTCCAGCCAACTGACCTTTCCTTTCCTTCCCTTTTGATGGTTATCCCTTTAGGTTCTCCCAAGGCGCAGGACCCACTCTGCCTGCTTCAGATCAGGTAGGTACCTGCCTGCTGCTGATAGGAGAGAGACCTCGATACTATGCCTGCCTAAGTGTATGTACCCCAGATCTTGTCATAGCCTACTAGATAGAGAGAGAATGATTTCCCCACAAGCAAGCCTACTATCAGACTTCCAGCTCTTTCTTTCTACTTATTATTCTTTAGTATGCTGTATAATAAAGACAGTGCCCAATTACAGGGAGGGAGCCTACTATAAGCACTGAATGCCAGCTGTAAGCTAGTGGTTATTATCCGGGAGAAAAAAGAAGCTAGGGTAATTTCATTATTCAAGTATGCTATTTCATTACGAGTAGTCTGGTAGAGTCCGGGATTCCAGAAAGCAGGCCGGAGCAAGCTCTCCTGTTATTCTCCTGAATTCAATCCATAAAGCTCTAACTGAATGATAGTGGTTGTGGTTCTGATGCGAAACAGAAAGCTGATGAAAGCAAGCAAGAAAGAAGAGAAGGAGAACCTGCATTAGAGTATTCAATCAAGCTGGCAAATCATCAGCAAGCTTTTTAGGAATGGACTCCTTTTCCTTATATAATCAGGCGGAAGCCGATCAGAAGAAAACATCGTTCATAACGCAATGGGGGACGCTATAAGGTCATGCCCTTCGGTATGAAGAACGCAGGAGCAACCGGACTTTTTTTACTGCCTGTAGAGGAGCGGCAATATTAGATAATTGAAGGATTGACTTATATCCCTACCATCGGTTCGACTAGCCCATGCCACCAGCAGACCTAGAGCGCCTATGCTTATTCGACAAAGGCGGAGCCACACAGGCGGAGATAGACCCCCGACCGGCGGAATGAGACTAAAAATACAACATGGTGTGGACTGAATGCATGGGACCGAATGATTACTAGGGCTAGGATCGGGTTTTCTACTCATTAGCCGTGGTAGGAACGGATGGAAGTTAGACTACATGTGATAACGACGATGCTACGAATATACCAGAACATGGAAAGCCCAGTGTTCGGGGAGATTCCATGTATGAATAAAATGGTCTAGGGCAACTTGTTTGCGGAAACGGCGTGCTACCAGTCCAGACTAGGGGAAAAATGATGACAGCGGAAACAAGTTCCCCTGGCCCTCGATGAGATACAGACTCGACCCCCCCCCCATTCCGGACTCGCAGCCGATCCCGGACCTTCGATTGGGGTAGGTTGATGGTTCCAATAGCTTGGTCTAATAATGTAGAAGGAATATGTAGGGATGATTTAGGTCCGACGGGGGGAAATAACTACCAATCCCTATAGCCCGAGTTTGGCTTACCGTGTTAGTATACATCCCATATGCTCCCATTTTTCTCTGACTCGAGTGCAGGTCAGGGTGGTCGTACCATTAATCGAAATAGTAGGGGAAATGAGGGGAGCGTCAGTTCCGGTATGAAGATTGGGCTTTTCTCACTTCCTCTAAATGGTTTCCATTACTCTTTTCTTTCTTGAGAAGCCGAAGCATATGATGAATGATTTACAGATCGTATGATGGATGGATGAGCCTACGATTCAAGGGTGGGATGGAAGTGGTGATAGAACGCGCTTAAAGGGCAATTGAGAAAGGGCAATTGAGACGGTTTTCTCGCTTAAGCCTTCTGTGCTCAACCTTCCTTCACTTAAGTGCAAGTATTCAATGAGCGATAAGAACTGGTTGTATCTTCCCTACCTATAGAGACTAACCTTCAGATAGGGAGGACTTTATAAAGGGCTTAATTTATTGATTGATTCGCCTCGATAAAGCTTGATTGATTCGCCTGCCTAAAAGGTTTAAAGTCATTGTGTAGTTTCACCAATTATCTTTATAAGTGATCATGTTTCAAGTGATTATGTACTTTCACCAATCTTCTTTTGACCAATCCTTTCCTCATTTGAGTGAGTGACGTACACTTTCGCTAACATCCTCTAGTGTCAAAGAAAGGGGGGAAGATACCCCTATTGCTTACTAATTATAGGTAAGGCAGGCTCTGGTCAAGCAGGCTCAGGCAGGCTAAGATAAGGTAAATTCAGGTGAGGCAGGACCCTAGGGTGCATACTCAGGTGAGGTTGGTTCAGGTGAGGTAGACTCAGGTGAGACAGGCTTAAGTGGGGACCAAAGTAGCATACACATTTGATTATTGAGCCAATACTTTTGAGCCAAGACCTTCCTCCATTCAAGGTAATAAGTATTCGGGTGAGGCCGGTTAATCGGGATTCTGTTTCCTTTTCCTACCTGCTATGCTTGAAGAAGGGTACGTTTACAGAATTACTACTCGATTACTACTCAAAATAGAAGATTGCATTATATAAGATTGTATCATAGGATCGCGCATCATAATATTTGGCATCGTAGAATTGCATCGTAAGATCACAGATAAGGTGGTATGAGATTCCATGGGAGGGAAGATGAATTTCATATCTTTTCTATTTGACTGAAACTTATTGGCCAAGGAAGGATGGGATAGCACCCGAAGAACTGTGGTAGGTAGCGATAAACGCACGCTAAAATGGCAATTTTTTCGGTTTTCAATATTGGTGAAATTGATTCCTCCAACCCAACCCTTATTGCTTTATCTTGTTGCTTTAATAGAGCAGAGCTGGACCACCCTTATTGCTTTAATAGAGCAGAGCTGGACCACCCTTAACTTTACCCCGATCTACTTACTTTTTCATAGTGATAAAGCAAAAGTAACCAACCTTTATTCCTTCCTTGGGCCAGGCTCATTGGTATGGGACTTTATTCATTTAATAAGCGAGCATACGTGAGCGATAAGACTTTCCTATGGATAGAGACTAACCGTCAGATAGAGACTCGACAAAGCTTGATTGATTTGCCCCACCACACAGATATTTTGATTGATCACGCGTGTTTCCACCAATCGTCTCTTTCAAGTGATCGTTTTAACGAAGAACCCTAAGTCACCAAAATGAATGACGTATAATTACTTCCGGTCACATTATTGGGGAGGCATAGTCGAGGGGGACCTATTGCTTACTTCTTATTAATTTATTGACTTGCTGCCTTGTGATCATTTCTATCAAAAACAAGCTGGATCGTAAGGCAGAGTCGGATCAGGCAGGACCTTAAGCAGACTCTGGTAGGGTAGACTCTGGTAAGTCAGGAGACCCTAAGGCATACTCAGGTAAGTCAGGACCCTAGGCAGATATTGATGAGGTGAGATATAGACTCAGGCTGGGACCAAAAGAACATACATTTTCTTACTGGCTGGTGGTACTGTGACCAAACCACTTTAATCGAAGAAGTGAGCAGGAGCAGCTGGTACTTTCCTAATTGCTTTCCTTTAAGAGTGAGCAGAGTTATAAGCGGCGTAAGAAGGTATGCACCTTTTTTCTTTGTAAGCATAGGGTAAGGACCGATTTGACCCTCAATGGCTGCTGGCTGGTTAACAGGTCAGTCACACTATAAGCACCACTATAAGAAAGACATCGTCAGATGAGAGAGAGTAGGCTGGCTAAACTGGTAAGTCACACTATGAGCTAAGACATCCATCGTCAAATGAGAAGACATCGTCAAATGAGCACACGTATATCTTCTTTTTATGGGAAGTTGTTCGTGATAAGACAACTTTGTGATACAGGTTCGTGATAAGATAGCTTCGGGTCAGATAAATTGGTTGGGGTAAGAACCACCCACCGTAACAGCCATACTTTCTTATTGACTGAAGAGCGCATCCCCATAGTAGGCATTCAAAAGGAGGAAGCTTGAAACCCACACAAGTAGGAAGGACAATAGACGGGGTCAGGAAGTAGGGCGTGAGACAGACATACTTTCTTATTGATTGGCTTCTAAGAAAGAAACATGTATCGAGAGCAAGTGGCACTCTATAACACGTGAATAAGCTCGAAGCCAAGTAGGGTAAGAGATCAGGTTGGGCGAGACCTGGTCGGGTAAGCTCTTGTAAGAGGCATAATCAGGTGGGCTTAGGTTAGGCAGACTAAGATGAGGTAGACTCAGGTGGGGACTGAAATAACATATCCATTTGATTATTTGAGAAGCTAGAGCAAGAGCGTATTGATAGGGGACGAGTCGAAGGTCGAATGGAAGTGATGATAGAACGCGCTAGAAGAGGCATTGATAAGGTTTTTCGTTTTTACTTAATCCCCTTTGCTCAGTCTTCACTTAAGTTATCTTCCTTCCGTGAGTAAGTATTCGTGGAGTGTAAGGCGGTACCGTCAGATTGGGACTCAACCAACAAAGCTTGATGGATGGATTTGCCTCACTCACAGATTTTGAGTGATCACGTACTTGTTGTACCAATTCTTAATTGAGGGAACGACGTGCATCCTCTAGCGTAAAGGGGAGGATTCCTACCGGAACTTATTTACTAATTGACTTGCTTCTCGATCATGTTTATACAAAGCTGGACTGTAAGTAAGGACCCTAGGGCAGACTCAGTTAGGGTAGACTCTGGTAAGTCAGGATCTTAGGCGAGCTCTGGTGAGGTGATATAGATTCAGGTGTGGACCAAAAGAACATACATTTTCTGGCTGTCTTATATTGACCAAATCACTTTCCTTCAAGGTGAGCAGCCAATAAACGTAAGAAGGTGAGGACTATTAAAACCTACCTTCGTAAGCTAAGTAAGGATTCCATTGTGCTTACCCTTGCTTTCTTCATATGCTTTCTTCATAAGCGTGAGAGAGAGAAGGACCCGTTGTACCTTTCTTATAACCGTAAAATGAGTACCATTACCAAATGCATCTATTTTTTATAGGTATTTAGTGATTCGCGATCAGGCAGGTATACGTTGTTTGTGATAAGGCAGCTTTTCGGGTCAGGTAAATAGGTCGGAGTGAGAACCGTCATAACAGTCATATTTTCTTATTGATCGGTTTAAGAAACATGTTTTTCCAGTAAGTGCTTCAACGTGAGAATGCTTGAAGGCTGAGTAAGACGAGGGAGGTCAGGAAGGAGGACGAGACTCAGAGATAGATGGGGCGTCGTGAGACAGATATACTTTCTTACTTGCTTACTTGCTTTTGAAACATTTCTCGAAAGCAGGCAGCACTTATAACGTGAAAACGTACTGACCCAAGGAGGGTGAGACCAGAGAGAGGTAAGGCGTGGGACCAGAGGTGGGACAGACAGACCTCCTCTCTCTTTGCTTATTGGTTGGTTGGTCTATGAAACATGTTCTTCCGATAGGCACTTCAAAGTGAAGAAGCTTGGGAGGGTGAGACGAGCGTGAAGGGCGACCGTAAGGTGTTCTTTCTAGGTCGGATGGGCCACTCTCGGGTGAATGTCTATGGCTTGGGCTTATTTGGGAAAGCGAACATCCATAATGTTCTCAATATTTGGAAAAGGGGAGGCGGCGACCGTCCTGCTCGTCGCGTCCAGCCAGAGAGAGCCTTGCATGCAGGATGACCTCTGTCAATCCTGCCTGAGCGCGCCTATCGTTCTCGATAATCAGCTTCCCTACCGTACCTACCTCTGGACTTCCTAAGCTTATTGACTATCCTTAGTACTTTTCCCTTGAAATCTAGGTCTTAGCAGGCTAGTTATTAGTCGATACGGGGCGATTACTCGTTCGGGTGTCAAGCAGGATTGGGCCCCCCCACTTACTTAGTATTTCATTCTAGGCCGTACACACAAAGCCTGACCCTTTCTACATTGTCTAATGCCCCTGAACTTGAGTCCCTGAATCGACGAATTGCCGCGAAGGAGGAGCGGCCTTAATAAGAAGAAATAAGGGCGTGCTGAAATCAATTCCCTTGTGACCGGCATGTAACGTAATAAATAAAACGCGCTGAACACGATCCGTCCCCGTGTTTCTCTCATTTGATCGAGGGAGAACAGGGGGGTATCGTATGGGCCATCGACGCGACATTCCCGTCCCCGGCGAGGCAAGTTGAAGGAATGCGATCCATTTGCCAGGTGGTGGGGGGATTTACTTAGGGGGGTATCGTCATTAATGCGGAGCGCGCAGAAATAAATCATACGCCTATAGTAACGTATGTATGTTGAGATAGACTTCGGAGAGGCCCAAGGCCCCCTATTCTAAAGGCTCCCTATTCCCAGGGCGGGCCCCCTATTAATAATGTTCCCGGATCCTTGATTTGAACGTCTATTTCGATGGCGACGATGATTGCGCCCTTGCTGATGAATGAAATGAAGGGTGAAATGATTCTTCTCATGAAAGAGGTTCAAGAATTGAAATAAAATCTGCTTCTTAGGCCCGCTACTCTCCTGAAGACAATTATACTACTAGAGATTGTTTTGAAGACAATGAAAGCAGTCTGATGTTGTCCGTTTAGAGCTAGATGCGAATGATGCTTGCTCTGTCGTCTCTGGAGTAAGTAGTCACTAAAGCCCACTGGAACCGCAGGTCAAAGCCCGATCAAAGGGAAAGGAATTGCGGGAACTTACTCACTCACTCATTTGGTTCTCCTTACTTCGCACCCGCCCGATATATCTTTAACATGATGCACCTTACATTTCTATCCCTCTTTGGTATTCCTGAACCTAACTTGGCATGGCACCTTAATTACCTTACCGGGGGAGGGGCATTCGGGAAAGGGATTACCTTACCTGCAGCAAATTCGAATTACCGGTCAGTCAATCGATCAAAGGGTGGGTCATTCTCTCAGTGTCCGCTATCTAGACGATATATCGAGCATTGCATATAGGGACGTGCACTGGCGCCCTGTCTTTCTTTTGATCGGAGAAACTAGGGGTGAGAGGGACGTACGAGATAAGCACGAATGGTCGCTAGTTCCCCGCTTTTCCCTTCTTCCCGTGCCCACGCTTTCAGTCACCTTTCTATACAATAGCGTGGTTTATCGCATCAGTGCAAGCTCCTTGACTCACTGTTCCGTGGCGATGAATATAAGCCGGGCTTACCTGAAAGACCAGATCAAGCGGGCACAAGTCCATAATAAATATTGTCGAATGTGACATAACTACGATAAGAGATCAGCCGCTTATTAAGTATTCTTGAACGCCCCCCTTTATTATTAAGTGAGTGAGTACGCAGGGGCGTGGTGGCACATTCATTATTCGTATCTCAACGCAGAAGCCGGAAGATCAGGGAGGTGGGGCTGGCCTTCGCCAGAACCACTTTATAAGGTCAAGGGGCTCTTCTACTTACTTAATCAAGTACGGCCGGACCCGGCAGACCCGAGAAAGAGGGATAAGGATAGGGTCTATGGGATGCCAATGCAGGTAGATCTGGTGTCGAATTCAATTGGTAATCTGATCTGCTTCATTACTAGATATGACGACTAGGGGTGGTTAACTACGGATACTGCGGAAGGGTTCTATTTCATGTAATTAGCCCTGTAAAAGAAGGATTGTTAGGAAAGAGCACCGATGCTTGATGGTAGAGCGAGCTTATCGTGCTGGCTGTCATTTCCGGTATTCGCTGTCATTCCTCTCCCGATGGTCGAGCAACTAAAGTTCCTCATTTCATTCTCTTAGTTCTTTCCTCGGCGGTAGTGAGAATGGACCGTACTTCATTATAGTCGTACTCCCAATGGCTTGTACTCCATGCCAGTTAGCCAATAGTCCCACAATACCAGGAGCTTCTTATTCCCGCTAACCGATACAAGGGAGACCAGAAACACCGGTAACCACCTGTAACTGCCGAGAGACAGACCCTCATTCCCAGGAGGTGCCAATTACCGCTACCGCTAGCCGATACCCGGGAGAGCCAATAGATCGCTGCCGCTAGACGCTAGTTTATGCTGTCGATTCAATACAGGTGCTGATGCCTCAGCTTGGCTTGGATACTCGAATGGGATACTCTACTTGGACTTATCCGCTTTTAGACCGCGGGCTACTCCACTGGGCTACTCTTCTCAAATAGGCTGGGCTCTCATACACTGGACTGGGCGCTAATCCAATTGGCTGGCCTAATCCGCTGGGCTAGGCTAATTGAATTCCCTGATACCATTCGCTGCGATACTCCAATCCAATGGGATGCGATCATTTACTAATCAACTGCTCTAATCCAATGGGGATGGGCGGGCTTATCCATTGCCCTAATCCACTTGGAAACCCCAATAAAGGCCGCTTATTGTGCCTCCGTATCAGCTTTAGATGCCTTTTCTTCTTCCTATTATTAGCGATAGCGGGACCTAGTAGCACATCCAGCATGAGCACTTGTAGCAATGGCAGAGGTGAGAGCAGACACAGCTAGGGCAGTCGCTGGGCTGCTTATTCGCTGGCCTGGACCAAGTGGAACACCGCCTCAATTCATTTATACACGTCGTTTAACGCGACAAAGGGGGTCACCGCGTTCTTCCCTCTTCTCGCCGGGGAAACCTTCCACAAACGATCAAATTATTAATGTATGTAGCGTTCTTGCCTCATGCAATGGATACCATGATGTAATAGGAAATATAGACTCTCATTCTTAGTCACTTGTGTTGGATGCAGGGTATTTGTAGCATGTACTCCATTCTATGATTCTAATTGGACTATGTTGCTCCATGTCCATACTCTCCGTGATATAGACAGCCATTCATGTGACATTGTAGCACAGGGGATAGAATTATAAGTGCATTCTTAGCACCCGGAGCAATACATTTGCTTGTGTACTGTAAATGGTTATTATATAAGTGAAAACTACCATTACGAAAGGGAAGGGGGACTGCCTTTACTGCCAGTTGTTCCCCTAACCCTTTGATAAAGAAGCCCGTTCTTTCGCACCACAGAATCCGGTGAACGAAATCGCTCCCGCTCATTTAAAAAGCCTGGGATCTGATGCGCGTAAACAGATCAATCAAGGAAGAGCACCTATTCGTGATCCCCGTTGTGATCCCCTAATACAGAAGAGTTAGATATAACATAACGCGCGCACATCATCGTAATAGGAAATTCAATGAGAGGAGGGAAGCACCCCCATTCATGCATATCCCTATTCGCTTAAGCTGACACGACTCGGCAGCAGGCATCCATCTATCTGGGATTGAATACTCCATCAAAGTAGCTGGCTCACCGGTCGACTTGGATACCGGAGTGATAAATTCAGTGCTGTATGCGAGTGTGGGAAGGAAACTAATAACTAAGACTTCTCCCCTAGCATTGGAACATCAAATTGGATCTCTCATAAATAATGGTTGGTTATGTGCCGTTATTCGATGCCCTAAATCATATATCAATATATTGAGAATAGGCGCCCATTATTTGTGAGGAAGTAAAAGCCCCGCACAGATAGGAACAGGGTAAGCACCTATCAACTAGGGAAAGGCAATCTAATGTCTAGAGGTGGAATCAGGGAAGGACGTTTAATCGTATATAAGTGAAAGATAGAGTATTCCCCAAGTTCCGCCGGGGCGGGCATTGGTAAACAAATTAATTCTCCCGGTCCAGGCTGGGCCTGTGCGGGTAGTTCTATCATGTATGTACAGAGACTGGGTTTCGCTAATGCTCTCATTCCGGATTGGTTATACCTAGCTAGTCCACTGCTCCAATTGTTAATCCCTCCTTCAACCGGAGATGAATCACCAGTCATGCTCTCAAGCAGGGAATACTTCAGACTATACTTGAAAGGCAAATGCTAAACCACTACTCACTAAGCGCTAACTGGCGCCATGCTTGTTGCTATAGTTCGATCCGAGCCACCCCGGCAACGGGAATTATTCTGGTGACATAATGAAATGGGCTTTGAATCCAATCTCTTTTCTTCTGAATCCGATCTATCCCTCCTTTCTCAGAACTGGGCCTCCTCCCTTCCTTATGGAGAGAATGAAGAAAGCCACAGCGGATATTAGTAGATTACCTCTGTCTACTTCGAGATAAGCACCCGGTGGATAGAAGCTTTTAGCTTTTCTCTATTACTAAGGGGGCGAGGTAGATAAAATCCAGAGAAGGGAGTCTTTACCTTAATGGTTACAGCTTGTTCCCCTATTAAGATGATTGTTTCCGGTTACCAATTACTAGATATTCTTCCCATTGAGGCCGGGAAGGTTTGAACGTGTAAATAATGGTTTTTTTTTCACGTATACAATATCGAAGGTTGGTTCGAGTTCTTAAGCAGGGGCATGGGATACCAAGGAAAAATCTTTATTAACCCGCGCTGGCATAGTTTGTAGTTGCTTCGAAGGATCGGGAAGTATCTGGGATCACCCAAGGATCAAACTGCCTACAAGGGCATTAACCCGAGATCGCCGCCATGGAGTAAACCCGTGAACGACGTCAATTGAATCCATATCGGTTATTGATAGCTTTGCAATGAGATCTGCTACTGGAACCGGGTAAGCTCGATCTCTAACTGTCTCTAGGGAAGGATCAACTGGTCAACCGCCTTTGCCCCTATATCCTTATCGGCTCTGCTTCCTATACTCGGTAAACATCTTGCTTCGTTACTGGATAACCATAGAGATCTCCCTACCTTGTGAGTGCGGAGACCTATGCCTATGCCTCCGCCTTTGCAGGTTCTATATATGGATATGCCATTGGATGATCCGCGTATGGATTTGGATCTTGATACCAAATTACTAGGTCACAAGATAAAACCTAATAGTGGTTCTGTCTTAGCCGGTGAATTTCCAACTGGAAGATATGGATATGGATCCAGATCAACTGCTATTGGTACTTTTGAGTTCGGAATTGTATTTCGTTTTGTGGGTGGATCAACTTGAATTGCGTTTGCTCGGTCAACGTAAACTTCTGGCTCTCGGTCAGCTCAATCTGCTCCTGGATATGGATGGAATTGCATTTCGATCTGACTCAGATGCTAGCTTATATGCATATCTATCTGCGGGTACTTAATCTGCATCTGCCTTTCCCATAGCACTCGCCTCTGCCTTTGGTTGGTGCTTTCTTCGTTGGCTGTACCACTAGCTGTGTTGCTTACACTCGGGCAACTGAATCTGCCTTTACCGCTGCGGGGTAAACTGTTGTCTCCTTATCCACATCTGCTACTGGGACTATATATATATTGATCTATACCCGGCTCTGCCCCCTGAGCCTCTGTAGTCTCTACCCTTGCTTCATCTGCTCTATATGCGTTCGTTGCTGCTTTCACTCAGTTCACTGGCACGGGATCGGGATCTGAAACAGGAGGATCTGAACCTCGAATAACTGTTGAAAAAGTTCGAAGAGGTAGTGTATGCCTAGGGGCAGGAGGAGTTTCAGGGTTGTTTACCCTGAATCAGAACCCGTTTAAGCACCCAAGCAGGTAGCCAGGTAGCCAGGGTGAAATAAGTACCCGCTACATTTTTCTTTAGTACCCGCATATCCAGTTACAGATCCGAAGCGAGCAGTTCCAAAGCCTGTTGATCCAGTCGAAGTTGACTCATCAAAGGTAAAGGTAGCTAAGGCATCAGTATCAGCAGGAGTAAAGGTTGGAAGGGCGGGGACAGGGCCAAGTAGAACGGGGACAGAGGTTGGGGTTAACGGGTGGAACAAGCTCATAAAAGGTAGTGATTAGTGGCTAGCTTCAGGCTATCTATGATAGGTAGTCTGGTGGTTGTGTGATACTATTAGCGGATGGCGGCTGGCCTAGATATACTGGGTCTTGGTCTGCTGTTGTTCCTGCTATAAATAGTCTTGTTCCGGACCCTCCGTGCGACAAATCATCAACTGCGGCTGCTGCTGTCTCTGCGACTTATTATGCTGGCTGGGGATATGGAACTCATGAGTATGCTGGACCTGTAACCGCTCCTGCAGCTTCAATAGAATCAACTGAATAAACTAACTGCAGAATAAAGGGTTGAATCGACTGGAACAGCAACTCCTGCTTTGCGACCAGGCGGCCCTGAATCGGAATGAAAGTATCGATATGAGTTGTTACAATGGAAGTGAAATCTAGTATAGTCATTAGATAGGAATAACCCATATGTATGGAGGCGGGGGCAATACATTTCTTCCAGAGTGTTTGGATCATGCGTTGCGCCGGATGGGTAGCAATTTTCGGGATTTTAGTGAAGCGGGAGTTACCTCTGGGTGCTAGATGGTATGTATGGGATATTCGGTGCTAATAATTCTAGTTGTTATAAAGAGAGTAAAAGCACATGGCGGCAGTTGCTATCGGGTAAAATAGTGATTCTTTCTCGGCGGAGGGGGAGGGGATGATAATTTGTCTAATAATCATATTGGGTCGACCCGTGGTCCGACTGAGATATCTGAGAATCGTGTTATGGTGTATGAGCTTTAAACTAAGCATAGGTGGTATATAGCTCCTGGTCGTATGATAGCTACATTTTTTGAATTACTGAAAGCTAGGGAATCTAAGGGCCTCATTGAAGTGGCTGCTGCCTTGTGTCTTCTATTGCATTCCGTTTAGTAACAGGAGATCCGTTCTTTCCTGGTTTAGGATCGTAAATTGGAACAATTCTTCTCCCAGCTGTGCCCGCCCGATGCGGACCTGTGACTGAGGTGTAGGAGCTCGCTCAGGGTCTTGAGAGAAGGATTAAACCGTCAATATTCACTAACGTATATTGGTAGTAGTACCGCTATAACACCAAAAACTGGGTGAAAAATACCCGGTAAAGAATAAATGGGGAAGACCCCTGACGTATTGCTCTTTATTCCCAATCGTCAGACTGCGTCCCCTTTCCAAGTGATCCGCCAACGGACGGGATGAATAGACTGAGCCTTTCCTTTCCAGTTTACCACACTGCTCTCGAGCAGGAAGGATTACTAGGAACATGCTCAATAAGATTATGCAGGTCATTTTCAGATGAACTATGATCAACGTTGTCCCTTCCTTTTCCAGGTCTAAAAGCAAACTATCCCTTTGGACGAACTCCGAAGTCTTCTATAACGGGCGCTTTCTAGCTGGGATCGCTTGTTTGGGATTGCTGGTTGGGATGGATGGCCTTGCTTACTGGTCTTGCTTAGTGAGCGACTGGTCAATTCTATTAGACGCTACCTCACCCATCGGATGGATGAGCGACTTCGTTTCTCACCCACGACGGGTGAGTCACTTAACGTACCTTTGATTACCAAATTGACCATATGAGTAAGACCAGGGTCAGAAAAGAAACATTACCGACTACTTCCCATACGCCACCCTTCAGTACTGAATTTCCCATATTATTGGGCCGCTCCCTTTCAGTGACCACGCCACCTTCTATTTCTTAATTTCCCAGTTTTTATTGCTCAGTTCAACGATCAATGAAGCATTCGCAACGCCACCCTTTGACTAGTGAATTTCCCATCTGGATAGGTCCGAAATGCTTTCCACGAAACAAAGTATCGAACAAAAACTAATGAACAAAATATGTTTCTCAACCTCGTACACCTCACCCAGCGAAGACAAGTTGAGCAAAGGAATGGAATTATGTATTATAAACGTATTAAGGGGGTGGTACGCCCAATTCAACCGGTCGCTTTCGTCTCTCTCCAATCCTTTAAGTCGAGTGCCTTCTCCTCTGTTCCATCGATTCATAGAAATATCCATCCTTCCTTCCATCCTTTTGTGGTGTAAAGGCATCGAAATAACCGACTCTACTTGTCAATCTGCAATCGCAAGCCTTCATTCATTCGGATGCACGGAGTTAGTTGGGTGGGGGGGAATTCTAATGGGTTCTCATTTCATTCTTCAGAGTGATTTCATCCCTCTTCGGCACATAAGAGTGCACACGGGTAGAGGTGATAAGTTGAATCTTGGTCCAGCCCAGCTTATGGAACTAGAAATAGGATTTCTCTTCCATGAGCCTCTATTTCCTCCAATAAGTCTAGGCTTAGAGCTAACCAAGTTAGCATTCTTCTGCCTCGCTCGAGCCTCCCACTTATCCAATAAGTCCGAACAGTCTTTAGTAAAATGACCCATGGTCCTGCAGTGACCAAATCTTGGCCTTCTAGGGTGCAGACAATCCCTATATATATGTCCCACCTCATACTAATTATAGCACCGCACTGATCCTGTTCTGCTGCCACCTCGACCTCCTTTGTATCCACCTCCTTGGCCGTGAACTCCCCCGACATTAGTATTACCTCTTTCCTCCACATTGAAGGAGGTCTTCTCAAACCTCTCTACTAGAGCTTGTAAGTCTCTACAATTATTAGTACTATGGGTGTTAGATCACAAAAATCACAAACTAGGTTCACGAGTGCATGCGATGAATTTCTTTTGGCAGGCCTAATATAAATAAAGTGCCTGTGCACGGTAGACATAATACAGTCAAGGTAAAGAATAAATGGATGAAACCACGGGTGATGCCCCCAATCCAAACAAAAAGAGTGGGGGAAACTCTAATACCAGAAATCCCAACAACCAAAATAAGCAAGGAAGGAACAACCAGCTCAAGATGAACTTCCCTTGCATGCATTATTAAGAGTATGGGCATTACACTCAACACTGCCCTTAGATAGCTAAATTGAAAAGGATGAAGGAACTATATGACTAGCAGGAAATAGATTTATTATCGGCCGGCCATCCCGGGAAACAGGAAAGAGCCGGAAGGGAGCACTAGCTGGAAGGATATTTATGATTTACAGAAGGGACTCGTCCTAGAGACCTTGAGACCGTGAGACTAAGTGTTACGATATCTTTATCCAAAAAAGATCAAAAACTATCCTCACCCATCGGATGGATGAGCGACTTCGTACGAATCAATTCCACTATTTCATTGCAAGTTTTTGGTAAATGGGGTTGGGGTAAAATGGTTTCCCCTAATAACATAGGGGTGAAGGAAACAAGGGTGGTGATCACCCGGCCGGCCATCTGCCTGCCTGATTCACCAACCATGAGTCGGGCCTTTTGGGATATTTATGGGGTATTTCCATACTATTTCTTTCATTACCAGCCTTTCTACTAATATATTCGGAGCACTAACCACCAAGAAGCACATGGATGGTAAATCGTAAAGTCCGGCTTTTGGGAAAGTATTGCTTAAACCGTAAAGTCTGGCTTTGCTGTTATCCCCGATAAGGATATGGTCAAATATCCTCGTCTCGTCTCGTAACTATATCTTCAGCTATTGGATTAGTTTTTTCAATTATTGATTTACCACTTTACGACCTTGACCATTTCTATTATTTCGAAACGTTATCTCTCATTCAATTAGATCTTTTTCTATTACTTAGTTTCATTTTGTTAAGATCTTGTTAGATGTATTCTCACCATAATCTTCCCTTTTCATCACTTTAGTGGACAAAGAGAGGGAGCGCGAGTTCTGTGTCGATTGCCTACTCAATGTCATAGAACTAGGGTTCGTTTGAATGATAGTGGATGAACTAAGTTTACCATACCATGCCTTCCTTTCCACTAGTTCTCTCTCTGTCCTAGATGAGGCTGTCAGGGCCAGACTCCAGCCTGCCTACATTGATTGCGTAGGCTCGATCACGCCCTGAAATGCAGCAGGGGCCATAACGAACGATCATTTCAGCCTGGTGGCCGGTTATGAATCTCAGACAGAGATGAGGGAGCGCGTTTCAATACAATAACGCCCTGCGCAGCGTTAGCTACCATGGATGAATCATTCCTTAGCTGCTAAGGCGGACACAGTAAACAAGAGCCGGCCGTTTGTTCATGAATGGAATAGGGAGCGAGAGCCGAGCGAGCCATCTCTCTCAGTTGAAGCTGGAAGCAAGGGAACCGGGGTGCGAATAGACGGACTAAGGACATGCATGAAAGACTGCGCCTCCTAACACCGAAAGAGAGAGACGGACTATCTGTCTGTACGAATCGGAATACAGATTGTAGAGGGACGGGAAGCGGGCATTTCAGGTGGAATTCAATGAGGAGCCGTCGCTGCCGCGCTGTGCTTTCGGATCGAACCGGCGGGTCCTGGCCCGTATGTCCTTCCTAATAGAGCTTCCAATTCATTCATTGGTAAGGTCATTGGATGGTGAGGATATGCATTTAGGAGGAAAGATTCATTGGATTCAGTCAGTAAGTCGATGAGCGGCCATTATGAAGGATCGGTATCATTGAATTAGGTCGAATGATTTGGAATGAATGAATTTTGAACGAGGTGTTATCGAAGCTAAGAGGAAGGTAAGAGATGTTATCGAAGCTCATCGAGTTAGCTTATCGAGGAAGCTTATCGAGTTATCCAACCACACCACTCACTCGGAGCTAGGAGGTGTTACCCAAGCTTATCAATTTATCCAAGCTTATCAATGTAGGCAGTATCCCAGCTAAGAGGTTTACCGCTGAGCTAAGAGGTGTTATCCAAGCTTATCGAGTTATCCAAATCTATGTGAGCATGCATGTTTAGTAGCTCCAGGTGTTGGGCTAACCTAGGGAGAGATATCGATTGTATATATAATTTATTCCAGTTAAATGAATGGTTCAAATGAAGATGGATACCTTTGATCCCGATTCCTTTCAATATAAAAAAATGCATGCCTACCATCCTCACCCATCGGATGGATGAGCGACTTCGTACGTTTGGCTGGAATAAAATAAAAGCCTCCCTTTGGTGCGTAGAGTCAGCTGTTTCCAGTTCCTCTCTTTGGCTGACCCAGTTGATCGAGTTTACTTTATCTAAGCGAGCATTAGGAGCTCCAGGTGTTGGGCTAAAACCAAGCTTGGCAGCTATGTATTCCCCAGTATAAGAGGTAAGGGGTAAGCGAACTCCCTATTCCCCGAAGCTATAGTATAACGGGGTAAAGGGTCCGGTCAAACCCATCCCCCAAGCATAAGTAAGGAAGGGTAATTGGGAAGAGGAAGACTTGATGAAACTTTCCCCATGACTTGTGTACCGTGATTAACTTTTTACCATGACTTGTGTATTGAAAGGGAGACCTAACGACCTAATTGAATTCGGTAGCTAAGTTTCAACATAAAGAGCTCTATGTTTCGACTTTGTAGAACGCTACCTCACCTAACGACCTAACTAAGTTCGGTAGCTAAGTGTTATATAAATATCGGTCTTTTCCATACTTGGAGAACGCTACCTCAGCCTTGGGTCCGGTTAGTCAGCTTGCACCAGTATGTGTTGTCAAGCCCCTAAGAGTAAGTAAGTAAAGAAGCCAAGCGCCTAATCCGATCCTTTGTTGGCAAGCGCCTAATCTGAGTGAATCAAGGTCAAGGTTCTCCTCATTCTTCCCTGAATGCTAGAAAAAGAGGAGAAGGGTTGGTTGGAAGGGTTGAAACGATCGGGGTTTAGAGGGAACTTGACAAGGCCTCTCATTCATTAATCCGTTCAAGTCCCCAGCTACATCGAATGGGTACTTCTAATCGCATTAGGACTGATGTACCAGTGTCTTAGATTAGAAAGGCCCTTTAGCAAGTCATACAGATGCCAAACAATCTGCCGGGCTCAGAGGCTGTGAGAATGCGCCTCCCTCCTCTCACTCTCATTGGAGGCCCTCCCTCCAGCCAGGTCCGCTTCCACGAACACAGCGTCGTGAACTGGAAGAGAGTGTTCTTCGAGTCTTTCTTCGAGTCTTTCTTCGACGAGGGTGATCCGCTATCCGGCAATTGAGGATATCAACACATCACAGCCGAGAGACCACCCGCCTTCTGTCCAACCGACCCTTAGCATTGATCGTCGCGCCTATAGCTTCCTGAAACGCATAGGACTTGATAGGTGTATGAGCCCTTTAGCAAGGCGGACATACTGACTCCAGGGCGTACAGAGGGGCAGTGAGAATGCGAAAGGAAAGAAACCAAATAGCACACCTCTAATGTGGGTATAAAATATGTCAAGAATTGAGGGAATAAAAATGATAGAAATAAATAGACATAAGGAAATAAATAGACATAAATAAAAGTCTCTCAATTGTGCCGCCGCCCATAAGTAATATTAGTAGTATTGGGGAAGTTATTTACTGAATAAGAATAGAGAGAGCCTACTGGCAAGCTTTCTTGAAAGTGCCCTCCCGTAGTTCAGTAACTGCTTTCCGGTGGGTCGCGCCGAATTCTCTCACTTATGTGGTTGGTGAAATAGCAGGTTGTCGCGCATAAACCGCCGGCCCCACCCCACCAACCATAGCAGCAAATCTCTCTCGTAAGGGGGAGAGGGACCGGTGAAAACGTCGTGTGCCCGGGATGAATGAGAGTAATGGGGATGAATGAGAGTGTTGAGTGTTTTGTTAGCTAAATGACTCGTGTAACCTTTATCTGGTTGACTACATTAGCAATTTCCTCCCCTCCCGTGACATTGACTAGATCTAAAGTGATCTGCTTGACACTACAAAACTCTAGTAAGCACTTTTCCCCTGAAATTGACTAGAAGGGTTAAAACTCTAAGTTGGGCCCTTGCCTTCCCCGAGACCGGCCCCTTCTGATCCCCTTTTCCCCCTGGCTACTGGTTTGTTGTCGAGTTTTATCAATATACTCGTTCATGGGAAAACCGAGACTAAATGGCATGAGGTCCGCCGGGGCTCGCGTCCCCGCCGCCGGTAGTTTTGTTGTCGAGTTATAGAGAAAGCGACTATTTGTTGATTGGGACCATGTCAGATTACGTATATACATCAGCATAGATAAGGTTACGTGCCCGGCCCCCGCAGGTCAGTTATTTACTTTTGGCTAGACACATGTAATATTACGTCTATAGGAGGCACGAATGCACGGGACACATGCCCGGTTCATGGTCGTGTCGTTCGGTCCTTGCCCCCCCCCCCTCATGATCTAGATTTGGACAAGGGAATAACGTGGCTGCGGTCGGTTTTGTATTGTCACAGACAGATTGATCGAACAATATTGATCAGCGGTTTGGAAAAATATCGTAAGTGAGCGATTTCTCTTCGGGCTTCCGCTTGGCCAATCCACAGCATTTTCAGTTGATCTAGGATGCCTGGTGCTAATGCTGGTGGACGACTCGGGCTCCGAGTGAACCGTCCTCGCCTTTACAGACGTCGGTGTCATAACTAGTTAGACTACTCTAGCCGACCATATCCGTCGAAAGGTGCGGGCCCGCCCCTGTGCTTATTGGGGAAGGGCCTTGAGCCCTTTATACGTTAAGTCTTCGCGGCCCCCGGACCAGGTTTCAGCCGATCGACCTCATCGTGAGATTGATGGTCGGAAGGGCATCCCACTATCTTCTTCCTGGGTGGGCTTGCCTAGAAGTCTTTCGGAAGGGGTTACCAAAATGACGGAAAATACCGAACCCTTCCTCGGGGACCGGGCCATATACCCCCTACCTTCTTGTGACGTTACACTCCATCGCGTACTTGACTCGATCTTTATTTGATATCCCCCGTACTTTTATTTACCCTTCCTTTGATGACCAGGTTAACCCGAAAAAACGATTTACCCTTACACGCCTCTCGGACATGTCCTTCATAAAAGTACAGCCCCTACTCCAACAAGTCCAGGGGTCCAGGACTTCATGCATGCCTCACGAGCCGGTCGAAGTCCTATCTACCCCCTATTTCTTTATTAAGTAAGTCCCTTGATCGATGTTGCTCCACAAGTGATCGATGTTGCTCCACAAGGGTCTAGTCTAGCCGCAATTGGTCAACAAAAGGAGATGGAGATGCAAATAGTCGAAAGGAGATGCAGTCGCAACCCCTCCCCCCTATAATATAAACGGCCACTTCTATTCGTATTAAGCAAATAGTCGAAAGGAGATGCAGTCGCAACCCCTCCCCCCTATAATATAAACGGCCACTTCTATTCGTATTCAGAAAGGAAGCAAACTGAACAGGCTTATTCTATTCGTGCCGTGAGATGCCCTTAGTTCGAGGATCCCCCATTTCCTCATAACTGCTATCAATCTATTTTCATTCAAGTGGCCAGCTTAACAATATCATAACTTCTAGAAATAGATTCGGTCGCCTTCCGTAGCGAAGCGGTGCCGTGAAAGCGAAGATGCTTGAATGGGATAGCTTACCGATCAAAAGTGAAGCCTGAAGCGTGAAGCGGATGCGGTTCACGATCCTCAGGTCAATATTGAGAGGCTGGTCTAGGGTCGAGCAAGAAGAAAAGCCCCTCAAGCCCATGAAACATCACTCATCGGGTCGGGTAGCCGGTAGCGCAGCCGGGAAGAAGAACAAGCTTTTCTTTTATTATATCTCTTATTTCCTTGCCCTCGGAAGGGCAAGACCTAACGGACCTTATTTGGAATGAAATCAAAGATAAAAGATAGGATACTATATCCCTTAGGGTTCTATATCTCTTATTTTATTATTTCCTTGCCCTCGGAAGGGCAAGACCTAACGGACCTTATTAAAATATAAAATATAGGAGATACAAAGATAAGAGAATATATCCGGCTTTATCTCTCTATCTCTTCGCAAATAGGAAAATATGAGATATACTCCTTTGGCTCCTATCTTTTCTCCTTTTTGTTAAATGGAAGATATAGTCAATATTGAGATATCCCTTCGGGTATCTTTAAAATCTCTTTTATCTTTCAATAAAGATAGGGAAATAAAGATATCAGAGGTAACCCTTCGGGTTTTATCCCTTTTCTGAACCCCTATAATATAATAGAAGGGAAGGCGGAAAAGGGCAGCTAACTCCTTTAAGTTTACGTGAGGAGTGAAGTGAGTGAGTGAGGGTAACCCCCAAGGGCCGAAGGAGGGCACGTAGGCGATTAAGAGAGTTTTCCCAATAATTGAGTTCCTGCTTTCCCTTCCTAATTGAGTTCCTGCTTTCCCTTCCTTGAATGGTATAACTTAATAAGAATAGACATACTTGCAGTGAACATATTCCCTAGGG
>Ga0316216_1000019_pt1 | contig 23950 bp, 13 predicted proteins | sample NRE6metagenome_FD_207800 | JGI IMG/M metagenome (GOLD analysis project Ga0316216, IMG submission 207800) | Spruce roots microbial communities from Maridalen valley, Oslo, Norway - NRE6 | ecosystem: Host-associated > Plants > Roots > Unclassified | place: Norway: Oslo | collected 2017-09-15
GTGACCGGAAAAGATTAAAGGCGGTAGATATTCCTTCGGGTTGAGACAATGCCCCTTAAATGCCCCTAAATCCTTCCTCAATTCCTTTCTCAAGGCCCCTCAATCGGGATAAATAAATTCATCCTTGCTCCCGGTAACTACGGTAACTAGCTGTCAGTTCATGAGGTAGTGGCACGAGCTACTCTTTCCTCATGCTCTTAGCTCGCCTAACTCCCTCCCGGTCACTAGGTCGGTAACTGGTGATTATGGGTCTGATGCTTTTCAAAGCCCCGGTGGAAAGAGCGTGAGGTTATCTAGATTGTCAGAGCTAGCGAGATTGTTCCCTAGCCATATTGATAACTCTACTGCGGAGCCTCAGTCTGTCTATATTTCCCTTCCTGGCCACGGGGACTTGAAAGGCCTTAAACGACCCGAACGTGAAAACCTTGAAAGGCCTTACTGGAACGAAGACCCCCCGCCTGCTGCCATGCATTAACGACCCCCCCGAAAAGGCGATGGAAGGGAAGGGTAAGGGCCTCTTCATATTTTTTCGTGATATGGCCCCGAACCCAAATCCACCCAATTGGTTATCTATTAGGACCCGCTTTTGTCACGTTAAGGGGAAGGGTTCAAGGAAGGTCAGGGAAGGAAGGATTAAGTACGTAAGCTAGAAGCGTTAAGATAAGCCTCCCGGAGGGGTATCATGTTTTGAAGCTCTTGAGCGTAGCGAAGCTTTCATATCTCATTCATATCATTATATATGAGATTATAGAGTCAATCTGACTCAAAGTGTGTACGCGCCCGATTTAGGGCGGCGTGCGGTTGGTTTATTGCTCGACCTAAGAAGTACGAGTTACTATGTGCGCCCGAGGTACGGAGACAAGGGTGGGGTTTCCCGCATAGGGGATGGGATAATTACGTATATAATTAATGACCGGACCGGAAGATCCGGCATCCGCGGAGAAGGAACGGAGTGCTCGACTGACTGTTAAGGAGAGGAGAATGACGTGTCTTGTTTAGTTCAAACGCGCCGCCTAAAAGACAAACACCCTACAGTAGGTCTCCGGTGCAAGTAGATGCTAGTCTACCCAGAGCTTGAAACCTTCAACCTTGAGTTACTTATTGGGCCAAACAAATTGAGAGATTATTTGGGCCGAATCTAGCGTTATTCTGGAAGAAATGGAATTGAAATGTCCAGCAATTCTCGAAGAATGAGCTTATCACATGAGTTGAATCCTTCCATTCTGTGGGATGAAAAGCTTGCGCAACTTGTACAACAATCTGTCCTGGAGATGGTATTCATTCTCTTCAAGCTCAGCTGTTATTTTATTCTTCAGCTATTGATATACCTCTCCAAAATCGACATCACTCACGTACTCTTCCTCATAAACTTCATGAGTGAATGGTTCAAGCTGCATTATCGTGCCCACAACTGAGATCTTATTCATGGGTGGTCTGGACAACATATCTGCTACTTTGTTAGTCATTCCCTTTTTATACTTAATTAGGAGATGGAATTGCTGCAGGAATCCCATCCACTTGTAATGCCTCGTTTGCCGCAATTTGGTCTGACTCTGCAAATACAAAAGTGGTTGGTGGTCGGTATGAATCACAGTCTCCTTACCCAGTAGGTAGTGCTTCCATTTCTTCACAGTTTTGACTAATGCATAGAGCTCTTAAGCATGAGAAACCGCTGAAATTGTGGCGCATTTGCGTGCGCTGTATTTCCACTTTAACCCTTCGAAGGTACGAACACCTTGATGGTAATCTTTCGTCATTTTTGTTACTAATGAATGGCCTTTCACCTTTCAAGTGGGTCTTCCCTCCTTCTCTCCTTCCCTCCTTCCCTCCTTCCCTTCTTTCATCCATCTTTGTGCTGATTGTCGCATAATGAAATCTCTATGTTACCCAATGAATCAATGAAACGAAGAATGAGTTCGCACTTCGTTCAAACCCTATGTGTCTGCCCTATCTCCGAGTAAACTACAAACCATGTGGCCAAGCCCCGTGATGTTCCCGGAGATTTATTATGGATAGCCTGGGGAAGGAAGACAACCTAGCCATCCATCCGCACAAATTATTATTATGCTTGTGCATGTTGAACTTGAACTATATGCTATCCCAGCACACAGATACGGATGTTAGAAACCATACCATGAGTTTATTGATTTCCAATAATGGGTTTATTATGTATAAAACTACGTGAGAACGATATCCCCCATATAGGGTAGGCAACTCATTCTTCATTTCCTAAGGGGTTGGAGCTTGATTGACATTACCGAAACGTAGCGAGCGCTAGCTCTGTAATACATAAACGAAACTGAAACTAGTAGCCCTGCGGTCTGATATGATGTGTGGCTGCATACTCAACCTCATTCTCTGTGTATTGAATAGGCTCTATCACACGGGTGGGAATTAGTTGTTTGTTGTGAAGAAACAGTGCGGGAGAGATATAGGCCTCATTCTTCGACCCATTCAATAAATCAAAAGACAAAACCTGGGAATGGCTGGTGTTAGCTGTTAGCTTCTCACCGGTGTGAGCGGAGCGGATAGAGCTAATTCTGTGTTCATATCGGATAGAGCATTCATTCGGGTGATTGTGTTTTTGTTTCGATGCGTTTTTGACATGACTTCGTGCGTAGCGAGCTCCAGCCTCTTTCTCCTATTGTCGAAAGAGTCCGAGCGAAACCTGTCATATCGGTATGAGCATCAACTATATGCCCTACGGAGGGGAAGGTGTGCGGGCTCTATCTGGCTGGGCTCATTCTGTTAGAGCTCATTCTGTGCGGAAGGAGTTGAAGAATGAAACGAGGATACGAGGTGAACAAAGTGAAACTAATCAGAGCTTAGTAAAGCCCTATCTCTTAGGTTGATTCTGTGTGTGCGGGGTGAGTGTTGAATGTGAATGGTGGCGAGAATGAAACAACCCAACCAGTGTTAGCTTGTTGTGCGGGATGGAAGGGCAATCGAAACGAAGGCAACGACGGAGGAGTTTAATTTAATCATATACGATGCTTTCCAAGCATGCTCCTTTTGAAGATGCCGGTGGGATTAGATCGATGACTAGATGCATTCAACGTTTTCTGTGCGAACCCGAGTTATTGGCCAATCCGAAATAGCATACTTCAACGGGTTTCACTTCCAAGTTCAATTTCTATACAATGTCGTCAAGAGAAGGTGTTAGAGATATGGATATTTCCGGATAGAGCTCATTCTGTTAGAGCTCGAGCCTATCCAGACTTCTCTTTTCGAATATAGGTATGCACTTTGTTTCAATCGTGGATTGACTGGTTTCATTCGGAATAAGGTGCGCTGGGAAGGATAGTGTTTGCCGGGATAGACAGAGAAGTGTGCTCATTCCCGTACTGTGTGCACTAACCGGATAGAGCTCATTCTTGTTCGAACTAACCAGTATTTGGAAGGAGAAAAGGTTTATTCGAATAATGATATGCAATCATACCTGCTGTTTGGCTGGGAATTCTTTGATGCCAGGACCTACGGGACATCTCATGATTGGGAATAATTACCTGACATACTCCGCGAGAATCTATATTGCGCTCGCTCCGTACTTGGTACTGTCAGGAGAGGGCCAGGGAAGTTCAGTGTTGTGCTGAAGCGGTCTCCTGAGGAGACACAATCATAAGGGGAAGGTGCGAGGGAGAGACCGTGCCAAGCCCCTCACTGCCTAAGGGCCTAGGTAGGTATAACTGGGCTAACTCTTTTATAACCCTAGATTCTCATCGGGATGACGAAATCACGTTTTCCGATAACCCCAAAACCGCCAAAGTTATAAACCAAATTTCGATTTATGGCTCGATACGTACCCGAGCAGATGGATTCTACCATTATAAGCCCAAAGAAGGCGGCCAAGGGGGCGTAGGGGATCACCCTATCTTAGGGTTTAGCGCGAGTAACGAAATCTTTGGAGGATAGGTCTTATGAGCCCCAAGAAGGCGTAGGGATTCTAACCCAATCGGATCGGCGGGATGCGAAAATGGCATGTTCGCGACCCCCCAAAACCGTCTGAATGGCCATGGTTGATATAACACAATCGCTCGATCGGGTCCTTTGAGGTAGATCAGTATTGATCATTTGGGACCTTGACCGATCATTTTTCTGAATAAAACATGTCCAATTCCGGATGCCCCCTAATGAAATGGAATGCCCGCCTTAGAAGCTGCCTTAGAAGCATGGAATGCCCGCCTTCGAAGCTAGGTAGGGATTATCAGCCTAGCCAAGGAATGAGAGATATCCCGTTAATGCGCACTTCCCCGTTCATTAGCCTTTCATTATCCTAAGAACATTAGCACTTCGTCCCGAGGAACCTTTCCTTCCCCCGAAGTGGTTGAATGCCCTTCGGCCTGAGGACCCGTGGCAAACCCCTAACTGCCTAAACCCCTTTCTGCCTAATGGTTTGGGAGGATCGGCCCGAGTAATATACCGACCTTTCCTTTGGGAGGAAGAGAGCTGAGCCAAGGATAGATTATGCTTCCTTCCAATGGATATTTCCGGTGGATCTATTTCCCGTGAACTTATCCCTTCGGTTCTAGGGTATAGATTGTCTATAGAATATAATCTATGGCATGACTTCCACCAGACTATTGCATGGGGGTAGGTCAGTTCATTGAATCAGTCAGTCAAGGTCGATCGGGTTAGACCGCTTATAACCAGACTATCCTTATGACCAGACTCTAAATTGCATGACTTCCACCAGACGGATTCTCAGCCCACGAACTAGCCGGAGGTCAGGTTCACAGCTTCAAGCCCAACAACCAGTTCTCGGGGGATGACCAGCCCAACGGTAGGCTTATTCCTTCCCTAGGCAGGCTTATTCCCAGTCTAAGTCTAGGCGGGCTTATTCCCAGTGACAGCTTCTCAGCCCACGAACTATCACGAGACGAGGTGCGGTGGACAGCTTATCAGCGCAATAGCGGTAGGAGGTAGGTCTTAGTCTCAGTCACAGTCTAAGTATCATTCCAAGGAAGTAGCAGCAGACGAGGTTCGGCTTAGACCACTTATCACTGGACTATTCGACTATTCTAAGGCATGACAGCTTCCACCAGACTATTTGTAGGTGAGGGAGTGAAGGTTTTTATCCCATGGATAACTATGGGTTCTAGAACTATTTATTCCCCGCACCCTGTTTCACGGTACACAGTTTCCCGAGGACAGGTTGGTTCGTGTTAGACCGCTTTGACGGGACTATTTGCTTTTTACAGCTTCGACCAGATACTATTGTGAGGGAGTACTGGTTCTTATTCCATGGATAACGTTCTAGATACTATTTCTTCCCAATGATACGAAGATATTCCCCATGATACGAAGACACGAGGACACGAGGTCCAGCTTCGCACTGTTTCTTTTTCTTCCCAGTGACAGATTCTAAGCCCAGCAATCGAAGTACGAGAGATGCAGCCCACGAACCAGCTAGCGAGAGATGCCCACCATCCCACCAACACCAAGCGTAGTAGGAAGACAACCAGCCCGTAGACTATCACGAGGTCCGGTTCAAAGCCTATCCCTTCTTCCAGAATTCTTGCTTGGAGGTCAGGCATCAGTCTAAGTATGCAGGTAAGATTGGTAAGATGTTTCAATGAGTGTTCCGAGGATGGCTAGAAGGGTTGAAGACCTAGATTCGGTGATTTATTACTTGTTTAAGTTTAGTATTATTCCAAGTCTCTAGCTACACCTTTTTATTTCTCTTTCTCCGCTTGGTTTGCTAGCTCTGGCACTTTTTTTTAACGGGACACAGTTTAGTTTCCCGAGGACAAGTTGGTTCGGACCATTTGTTCGTGGACCAGTAGCAGCACGAGACGAGGTTCTTCGCACACACTATTGACTCGTATGATTTCGGTCACTTTAGAGAGCATAAAGACCAAGTATCGTCGTACTTGATACAACTCCCTAGCCTTTAGGTGCTGCCTCTGAATGTACGGTCTTTAGACAACTTGACTCCGCCCCGGGAGAGGGATCTCAATATATTATTAACGTAATTACGTCTAACGACCCTCAGCACCTAACGTCTTTATTGAATTGAGTTCGGTAGCTAATCTTTCGGGTCCTTATTTAGTTGACTTCTAAGGAGTTTATTCTGGTTAATCTTGCTTTGTTTTCTTCTCCGTCTCTTATGTTTCAACCCGATTATTGTTTCCTCAAAAATATCCATCATTTCCTCTCTTCTCTCTAGGCTAACGTTCTTTCCTTTCCTCTATACGTGCAGTCCAATGAGGTCAGACAAAGAATCGATGCACGCTTTTGGGGTGATAGAAGTATAGAGCTCCGATCCAATATTTGTAAGTGCCTAGGGTACTTTCTATGAGTTAGATCCTTTCTGAAAGCCTTAGGAGCAGTTTAGCTAGAAGAAGGGTCAATGGGAGCCTTCCCCTTCTTCTCAGAAGATTTATGAGAGGCCTCTTCTTCTTCATTACAAGAATCAGAGTCAGGTTCAGAGGAAGGATGGCTCACCTGAAGAATGAAAGGTGAGGAAGCCTTCTTCTTTATCAATAGGCTTTCGAACTAAAGGATCCGTCTCCGGGCGAGGAGGGAAATTCACATTTGAACAGCGAATCTCTCTAGAATATCACAAGGGAATTTGCATACGATGTAGGGCAGCTTTTTCGGGAGGGTAGGAGTAAACCCAACAAGGCAAGGCGCGGCAGGTTACCCGTGCAGGAGGGCTCTATATTAGTGAATTCAATACGCCACGGAGTGGACCAGCACCAAAGTCAGCAAGACCAGAGCTTCTGCATGTAATATGATCCAACTCATTTACGTATTTGAGAGCGTTGGTTCAGTGAATGTCTTGCCCTGGCGGGTGATTCTAAGGTTATCCCTACGGATGTCTTATCTACGTTTTGCCAAAATATTGTATAAAATATAGTTCACCTGGAACTATACTCGTCGTTTCTTCTGCTATCGCTTGTCACGTATCGAATTGGGCAGATTCGTTTTGTTCGCTAGGGGTTCTGTATTTGGTGCTCGTAGCTCGTAATATGAGGTATATTGCCAAATTCTCTCCGCTCTTTTGGCGGGGCATGAGGCCAAAGGGGTGATAAAATATTGAAAAGGGAAGGAACGAAAACACGATCTTATTGAAAAGAAAAGGCCCTTTATTTCTTCCCCTCAAAGAGCGTAGCGAACGGGAAGATATGAAAGGTCAACCCTGAGTGAGCGCGTTTCTTTCTATCTATGGTCTTTATTCTATCTCTAGTTACCGAAATGATACGTTTTCTTACATTATAGAAACAATTCTTGCCAATTATTGAAATAAACAAATGAGTGAGGGTATTTGATTGAATAGCGGTTTGTGGTCCTCATCATTGATTTTGCGATGCCACGACACGAAATGCGAAGACTTGGTGATTTTCATTAAATAGTAAGGTTGGTTGGGCTAGAACTATAGGTTGGAGAAGCTTAACCCAAAAACCTAATTCATGCATGATCTTCCACCTTCCCAAAATGAAGGATGGGAACCTCGCTACCTAAGCGCAGGAGCCAGGGAGAAGCCCTCAAAAGGCGTATCTAGTTTGGAGAAGGCTAAAGACGTATCTATTCAGTAAGCCTAGGAAACGAAGGCATCTCTACTCTTTCCTAGTTGACGTTTGTTTGTTCGGAAAGCTACAACATGCAAGGGATGGCTGCTGGTTGGCGGAGAAAGGGACCACAGGCCAAAGGACACCCCACCATATGTCGTGTTTCCTATTGTTCCAGGCATATCTGCCCAATCAACCAAGGAAAGCTAATCAATCAATGAATAACACCGGCCAAACACTCGATAGCTATCCATCGTATATAGGGAGGGTGAGTGGGGGGTTGGCCGTTCCGTCAAGCGTCAGACCCAATTGACCTGAAGCCCACCGACTATGTGAGTCCCAGCTCGACTGACAAGGGGGCTGCCATCATACATAGGTTGTTGCTTGCGAAATAACATCTGTAATGTAGCACTCGATGAATGAATGGTTCAGCTTGACTTATCTCAGCTATCTAAGCCACCATCGGGCCCCGAGCCCTCCCTAGAACAACCTAGCGGAAATGAGGGGAGGAAATGACTTACTAATGGATAGATTATGTGGTCTTTATTCCTCATGAGCGGCAGCGATGTGGTCTTTCCCCATGAGCGATAGCGAATGGATGGAGTTCTTTATTAGACAGGTAGAAGAGGCGTATCCAAAGAGATAGGAAAAATGATCAAATGCAAAGTCTCGGGTAGATTTATGGGTACTGGCTTATAGGGGTGGGTGAAGCTCTCTACTGGAGAGAATATTTTGACTAGACAAAGCTCCAAAATAGGCCGGGTCTCCAGAGCTCTCTCCATGACACTTTCACTTGCATCTCTACGTCTCACACTTGAACTGGCATCTATACTTGGCTCCTATATTAGCTCCTATAGTCTAGTTCCACACGAGCTTGCATGAAGACGTTTTCACGTGCTTGCTATGGGGCCTCTCTAATTGGCATCTACCTGGATTGGCATCGAAACCATGCATGCTACTATGGGCTAGTTGATCTCGTTATGGAGACGTTGCACTTGTCCAATCTCTAGATTTCGCGTATAGACCTGGTTCCAGTCTATTAGTTGCTGGTACTCCATGTCCATATGAAGGCTGCTCTGGATCTCCGGCTACTCCACTTGTACTACTATTAGATATTGGCATATCTACTTGGCCATACTCCTACTACTTGCTCTACTTGTATGGAGACCTTTGAACTACGATATTGGCATAGAGAAGTTTGCAGGCCTTGGAGACTACTACTACGCTGGGTATGAATTCGGGCTTCTAGTTGAGGCTCTTTCCGGTCCAGAACCACCAGTCCATAGAACTCATACATCTATTATATGGCCATCGAGACGTTGACCACTTGAACTTGCATATCTACTTGGTTAAGATACTATATCAGCATAGAGAATTGGCATATCTGCCTGGCCTAAGAATTGGTAATCTACCTATGGGGCCCTATCTAGTTTACCTGGGACTATGTAGGCTTGCTCCTACCTAGACCTAGATCTAGAGTTTATGCCAGAGTTTCATATCTATATATATATCGGCATAGATAAGTTTTCACCAGGGAACCATGGAGAAGTGGTTGCAGACCTCCTCATAGCAGCTGAACACCTACCCCTACGTGTAAGTTGTTCTCGGGCTAGCTGTCGATCCACTACTATTAAGCCAGGTTGCTGCCTATGCCGCCAGAGCTCTGGGTTCATAGACTCCGCTTGGTTACGACTCTGGGTTGTCTGGTGCCTACGTGGTCCTGTTCATAGACTATATTGGCATAAGCTGCATGCTGCTCTAGACCTTTTAATACGATATCGGCATAGATATGTTTACACTTAGATCTTCTGAGAAAGCCAGATTCTAACTAATCTCTGGCCTCTACCTACGTTGCACTTAGACTCGCATATCTACTTGGCTCCTAGATTGGCTCTTTCCTCTTGGCTCCTCTTGGCTCCTAGATGGTCTCCTATAGAATCTAGTTCTACTAGCTTTCCTCTGAGAAACAGGTCTCAATCACATGGAGACGTTGACCTTGTCATTGCCAGCCCATTGACACATGAAACAACTATGCTGCTATTGGGCGGGTGCCTCCTACCGGAGCTGCTGCTATAGCTGTAGAGTCAAGTTACTAGACTAGTTTGCATAGAGACCTTTTCACTATGATATTGGCATAGAGACATTGCTCCGGAAGCTCTCCTAGAATCTAGTTCCACACATGCATCCCAGCCAGAAGTCGTGTAGCCCGGGGCCTATCTACCTGGCTCTGAACCGGACCTTCTACTATGACCTAATGTTACTATATGATCTCACATATCTACTAGTTCATATATTATATCGACTATATGGAAGATCTCCGGGGGGGGCCTACGACAAGGATTCATGTATGATATCGGCATGCATACGTTGAACCTGCCTTTAAAGCAGCCCCGCTAGTAGTCGCAGGTGCTGATGATGCCAGAGCTGGGCTAATAGAATCCGCTGATGGAAATTAACTACTAAGCCAGGTGCCCAAATGTAAGAGCTGGGCTAATCTCTAAGTGCTAGCTTTGGTGAAAGCCAGCAGACCTAACAGACGACTAGATTTGGCATGGAGACTAAGAACTTGAGCTAGCCATATCCACTCTACACATGTTACTATATCATGTTGGCATAGAGACGTTTTCACTTGGACTCGCATATCTACGTCTGCGTCTGCAATTCTACTAATAATTGCTCTATGGGGCCTAGTTGGACCTGGGATTCCGGAGGCTCCTACTCCTATAAGACCTACTTAGAGTTGATGCTATATGGTAAGGCATAAATATAGGATGTTGCCATGGAAAAGTCATTGCCATGGCCATGAACCGGAGATACGTTTGCACTTGGATCTTCATAGCCACTGGTGTCGACCCCAGACAGAGCTGGGCTAATGCGCTATGTGGCAGGCCTAAACTTGCATATCCACCATTTGCATATCCACCATAGATACCGTTGCTCCCAGATTGGCTCCTAGAATCTAGTTACATTAGCTCTAATTGGTTCATAGACGATGTCGGAATAGAGATGTTTGCACCTTGTCCATAACCCAGTCCAATTGGTTAATATACTATGTTTATATAGATACGTGTTAACCTAGTCGTTATATCTCTCTAGCTGGCTCTGCTGCTGAAACCACCGGGTCTCCAGAGCTAGCTATCCCCGGTAAGATCTCTAGTTTTGGTAAGATCTCTAGTTTCCCTGGTTTTAACCTATAACGCCATAGATACTTGTTCATACATATATTATATTGGCATAAATCAATTTACACCTGGACTAGCCATATCCACATTTTAACATATGATATATTGGCATATCTATGTCCTGGCCTAGTCTCCTTCTCCAGGGACCCATAGGATAAGACCTAGCTCTCTCTAGCTCTACTCTGCTGTGCTGCTGCTTAGCCGGAGCTGCTGTGCCTTAGCTGAGACTCTATGTAGGTAGTGCAAGTTCATCATTAGATCATTAGACTAGCATGCATATTGACTAGCATGCATATCTACGTTTTGAAGGGAGATTCTAATTTAGTAAGAATGCCACTTCCGGAAGTTGCTCTCAGATCTCGTTTCTCTCTGCCAGCCCTTGAACTCTCCATGCCAGTAGGTGAACGTGTTTCTGCTGAAGAAGGCCCATTGAAACTATGCTGCTGCTGTGCTACCTCCTACCTATGCTGCTAGAGCCTACGAGTCAAGCCCATGCACACTATCTATAGTCTAGAGTGAAAGCCTTTAGAGTCTGGTATGGTGCTACGTGTTACTATATGATCTCGCATATCATCTACGTTTGGAACTTGTCCAGGCCCAATCTAACATACTAGATTTTGCATCGATACTATGGAACTAGAACTTGCATCCCACCTTGGTTAATATACTATGTTACATAGATAAGTGTTAACCTACTCGTAGCTATCTCTCTCTAACTGGGCTGAAACCGGGTCTCCACAGCTCTCCATGGGAATGGTGCCAAGGCCTCCCATAGCCTCCCATAGCCCCAGAGTTCTCGATCCTGCTAGCCTTGTGAAAGCCATATTGACCTAGTCAACCTAATCTGCAGACCTCTATGCAGCCATACCTACTACTACTACAATCTCCTATTACTATACAATAATATTGCATATCCGCGTGTGCATATATGACGTCAATAGACCGATTCTATCTCTAGAACTCAAATTTCCAGAGAATCCATCTGAACTAGACGACCTATACGTGTACATATCTACGTTAGAATTGCATATCTTACCTATACTGGCTGCTATGTGAACTTAGAATCGCATAGAGTTTTGCCCACCATCTCGGCGGAGTCCTGGCCATGAGATCCCAGGCCCAGAAATCCATACTAGTTACTATACAAGCTTGCATGGAGACGTTGCACTTGTCCTCGGAGAATACCTAGCTGGGATAACTCAACTAGCAGATCTCATAGACCTATTACTATACTATGTTGGCATAGATACGTTTGCACCTTTAAGCCGGGTGCCCAGATGCCCGAGCTGGGCTAGAAGTTGTCATGGCCACCATGAACCGGGGATCTTCTACTACAACTCTTACTAGATGATATTGCATCTCTAGTTGGTCCTCCTAATTCCATATTCGACTGGGCTCCTGGGACCGATCAGCTTGGATCATGCTACGATGTCACCATCTATACCTGGCTTTGCTGTAACCGGGTCTCCGGCCTAAGAGTCACTTCTAGTCTCCCTAGTTTTCACATATGATGGTGTCATAGAGACATTTGCACTTGGACTAGCATCTATACGTACGTTTCACACTTGGTAAACTAGCTGTTACTAGACGATATTGCATACCCGGAAAACTAGGCTCCTATAATATAGTTCCACTAGCTCTACTGTGATAAATTGGTAATCTACCTATTGACCTGGGCTGGGACTCTAGTCTGGAGACTCCTACTAGACCTAGAGTTGATGCCATACGGGGTAGATACACGATGTAGATAGAGACGTCTGCACTTGGATTTGCCTAACCTGTGGAAGCAGCTGACCAATGTTCTGCTAGCCTTGTGAAAGCCAGAATGCCAGTCCCAGTGAAACCTGGAGAGTTCGGACTAGTTGATGCTGGTGGAGATGATCCACCACTAAGGCCTGGTGCCGTTGCCAGAGCTGCTGGTCTCAGAGAATCCGCTCTCGGTTACGACTCTGAGTGGTCTCTACGTGGTTCATATATGATGTAGCCATATCTACTCTACCTGGCTCTTAAATTCCACTTATATTATATTGGGCCTATGTTGGACCTGCTGGAACTCTGGAAGCTCCTACTAGATAGATCTCCACTAGTTCATCTATGATATCAGCATTTCTACCTGCCATGATGAACCCGCGTGCCCTTAAATCCATATGGTCTCTCCACGTGGTTCATATATGATATAACCGGCGTTGACACTTTCACTTGCATCTACGTCTGCACTTGGATCTTCATAGCCACTCTACCTGTTACACGATGTTGCCATATCTACTTTGCTCCCCCGGGGTGGATCTAAATTCCACTAGCTCTACCTTCTATACTGACATATGGATACATTATGAGCAAGTATAAACTCGCATAGATACGTTGCTCCTAGACTCTAATCCCACTGAATCTAGTTCTACTAGCTCTACTGCTGGACTAGCATTTCTACATTTTCAAGGCCTATGCCTATTTGGACCTGGGATTCCGGAGGCTCCTACTATATATCTACTAGTGCTCATATACGATATTGGCATAAATATGGTTTCACTTGGGCTCGCATGGAGAAGTGGTCCTGCTGGCCCATGCTACCTACTATGAGCTAGTTTCAATTGGCATGGAGAATTCCTGCCTGGCCATGCTATGGCAGATGGATAAGCCCTGGCGGCTACGTCCTGGCACTATGGCAGGGGTTTCACTTGCTAAGTCCTGGCATACCGATTTTATCTCCATTGATGATCTCGCATCATACAACTAGCCCTAGTCCTCCGTATTTCGCATGGAGACGTTGACACTTGGATCTGCATATCCACTCTACAAATGTTCATCTCTTATATGGCCATAGAGAAGTCCTGACGCTGAGGCTGTGGTCTCCACAGAGCTCTCCATGGGAAATGTGCAAAGGCCTTCCCGCCCTAGAGTTCAATCCAATCTACAGCAGCTACTCCATTTGGACTACTATACTATATTGCATATCCACGTGACGTGGTCATATATGATGTCACATGTCTAACTAAGCTAAGAAGAGCTAGCTCTAGTGTCCTCTCCTTTGCCTCTAGGATATAAGACCTAGTAAACCTTACAACCTGCAGACCTATACGCAGCCATATCTACGTTTTTACTACGCATCTCTACGTGGTTCATATATGATGTTTCCATCTCTACCAGACCTACTACAAAATATTAATTTATTATGTTGCTATCTACACTTGGACCTGGGACTACTACTCTGGAGGCTACTCCTACTAGACCTACCTATTCCGATCCGACCAAGAAACCACCAGTTCCATCTAAATTGGTTTCTTTATTATATCGGCATAGAGACGTTGCACCTGCCTAAAGTCAGTCCCGCTAGTAGTCGCAGGTGCCCCAATGCCAGAGCTGTTGCTGGGTTCATAGACTCCGCTTGGTCAAGACCTAGTCATAGCAGCCAGACCTACCTAAGAGTTGAACCTACCTAGTTTCAATTGCCACATATACAAGTTAATATATTATTTCGCCATAGAGACATTGCTCCTAGAATCTAATTCCACTAGCTCTACCTTGTTGGCTCTACACCTTGGCCTCTACACCTTGGAACAACCATGTCTAAGTTTGCTTTATATACGATGTTGCTATCTCTATCTCACTGGCTCTAACTGGCTCTGCTGAACCCGGGTCTCCTCCTCTCGCTCTAGGTGCAGCCCGGGGCCGAGCCGGGGGCAGGTGCAAAAACCTGTATTCCCCTACCTAGTAGCTGCTCTTCCAAATGGGCAGGTTTCAAGCGCATATATACGTGGTCTTCCTAATTTCACTAGCTCCACGCTGAAACCACCGGGTCTCCACAGCTCTCCACTCCATGGTAAATGTGCTAAGGCCTCCCGAGAGCCCCAGAGTTCAAATCAAGTGAAAGCCTTGTGAGAGAATCTCATCCGCTCTTGGTGACTCAACTACTTGGCCTGGTGCCCTTGGTATGGTGCCCGTATGATCTACTGGGCCATGAACAACCCGGTGCCGGTCGATACCTGAGCTAGCTGGGCTAAGAGAATCCGCTCTTGGTGACTCAACTTGTCTGGTGCCTACCGTGTTAATCTACGATGTCGGCATACATAGTTGTCATATCTAATTGTTCCTATACAATGTTTCCATCTCTACGTCTGCACCTAACTACCTATATTTGATTTGGCATCGATACGTTTACACTTGAATTTGCATTTTAGACCAGCATCTCCACTAGTAGTGGTACCTACGTCGTAACAATATAATCTCGCCATGGTCCTGGGCAATTCCCAAGCTGCTAGAAGGCCAGTCCCAGCGGATTCGCCTGGTCCTCTCGGATCTTATTCACCGGGCCTACTCCTAACTGGTACACTTGGATCTTCATAGTGCTAGTCTCGTGAAAGCCAGAATCTCACATCCTACATTTAGCATTGATACGTTTACACTAACTGGGCTAAGAGAATCCACCATTGTCTACTACGCTGGGATTGCCCATTGTCTACTACGCTGGGATTGATGGGGAGACTACGGGATTGTATACTACGCTAGGACCTATCTCTCCTAATTCTACTAGCTCTACACCTAGGCCTCTGACTTGTCCTCGGAGAATACCTAGCTGGGATAACTCAACTAGCAGATCTCATAGACCTGGCTGGGATTGTATACTACTTGGCTCTACACCTAGGAACAACTATATGACGTTGCATAGAGACGTGTCCCAAGCCCCTGCCAGTCGGACTAGTTGATGCTGCTGGGAGATCACTACTAAGGCCACCAGGTGGATGCCAGAGCTGAGCTAAGAATATGCTAGTTCAATCCAAGCGCTAGCAGCCTTGTTAAAGCCAGATTCTAACTAGCTAGATTTTGTAGAGACGTTCTAAACTGCAGACCTCATTGCAGCCATATCACCATATATACTTGGTTCATATATTATATCGCCATGGAGAAGTTGACCACTTTCACTTGCATCTTCTGCACTTGTCTCGATCTTGCTGCTACAAGTCTAGTTCTGAGCGTCCAATGTGCTTTGGCAGGCCTCTCGATATCCCCTGCCGTTCAATCCATATAACCAGAACCACATGTTCACATATTATTTGGCCCTAAGCTAGTGTTAATATATTATATTGGCATATAGAAGTTTTCACCTATAATCGGCATTAGGATCAAGAGTTCTATCTCTCCAGGCACAAGCCGGACCAAACCAATACTAGGATCAGAGAGCGAACGCGCCCTTAGATACTCGATTGAAACCGGATAAGAGATCAGCCTGAAAAGTGATTGCAGTGAGCATCACTGTTGCAGAAGTAGTTATGGGGTCCGCGGAGTCGCAGAATTTGAGTATGATAAGAGAAGGGTGCAATAGGTAGGCGGCTTCTATGACGTGGAGTAATAGGTAGGTACTTAGAGAACTATCTATATACGTATTTACAATAGACGAATTCAGGCTTAGATCACTGCCTTTTCCCGCCCGCATAGATCTGCATTGCAAACATTATTTGACCGCATGAGCCGGTAGAGGGGCGTATATATATGTTTCTTGTTCCCGAACCAATCCCTATAAATGAGCGATTTCGGGTAGGAGGGATAATATTTATTTAACACATGAAATGAGATAGAAAAGGGGCCCTTTCTATAGAATTATTTGACAAGCGCGGATCGATATCGATTGGCTAATGCCTCCTTTTCCATATTTCTGAGATAACTGTACGGATAGGAATTGTTGGAGACTTAGAAAGTTGTTGAAAATGTGATCGCATGACTTGACACTGAAACAAACCTCTCTCTAACTCTTCTACTCGGATGGATTAGCCACACATATCCAGCCTAGCACTTATCTCTCGTGAAGCATGGGGAGACAGGGAATAAACTACTATTGGATCAGCCACTAGTTGTTAATACGTATATAAGAGCAAACACTGATTGGAAATAGAGATCTGTATTCTTGAAAACTGCCGTAAACTCGTATTAACAACTGAAGCGTTTAATAAATAAATTACTATTACTATTATTATTATTATTACTACGACTATTACGACTATTCTTATTATTACTATTCTTCTTTAAGGGCCCTACTATTATAATAAGCACGCGATCAATTGCACCCATTCAGAAGCAAGGTTTCCCGTCGGTCCACTTATATTCGTCTAGTTTCATGAAAGAGGAGCTTTAATCATGCCAGTCGCATTGATTTCAGGATTGTGTTTGATAGAAGGTTGGACCCCTACTGAAATACCTATTCGCTATATCCCTGCCCGTTCGTTTGGTATTGGCTCAACGATTTATTTCGATTCGGTCGAGATGTTCCGTAACTACAACCGCCCGAATCGTAGCCGAAACTCCAGCCACCCGATTCATCGTGTTTATATACGTAATAATAGTAACAACTTCCCCACCCACGATGGATGCAATAGCGGTACGATCCCACTAATAAAAGTATGTGGTACAATCGTGAAGTATCCATAACTTCGGGGGGTGTGGGGAGCAATACATAACTAAACTGTGTATGTCCGGGTAAGTTCCTCTGAACCCGTGTACATATAACGAAACTGTGTATGTCCAACAAACGTGTATTATGCAGTCGAGCCAAACGGGGGTGTAGGACAGGGCAAGCCAGCAAGCAAACAAAAGCAAGCAAGCCCGCTGAAAGAGCTTTTTCCAGATGGATATAAATAAGAGTAATTTACTAAGTATGTTAGCTTTCTCTGCAAGCATTAAATCCACTGCCTATATGCCATAGGGGGTATTTTAGGTCCCGTCAATAAAGAGGGGTAGGTCCCGAATATCGAAATGGGGTATGAGCATGAACTGAAGGGTATGACGTATCCTTTCCCGTCTGACCGGAATGGGGTAGGAGCAGCAGCTAACGGTATTCAAAAATAAGGAGAAGGTATGACGTACTATAAAGAGGACCAGATATCACTACCTCTAATCGTACCAGATATATCCAAAACTCTCTTACTGGAGTGGGGTGGTTAAATCGATGATAAAAATAAGATATTGAGATAATAATTCTGCTCTGGTCTGGGGTGCTAATCTATTTTTACATTGCAGGGATGGACATATTGGGGTTCGTTCGAGTGCAGCATAACAAGATATCAATCATTGCAGGGTGTCGGATGGGCGTTGGTCGAGTGCATAATTTCCTCAATAAGGATCTGCCCTCAATAAGGATCTGGGCTCTGGGTCCCCCACCTCTCAATTTCTTTCTGGGGGAGGTTCCTCCCCTCCATTAATGATCCGATGATGGCAGTGAGCTCTCTCTCTAGAATTGGGGTAGGGAGATTCCTTCCTTTGTTATCCGATGATGTCATTTAGATGTCATGTCCCTGAGTAGGCCGAGGCCCTATCTACATATAGGTCAGTTGTATATAAATATCTATATCCAGTGGGCACTAAACCAAAAACCATAGCTCCCCCTGCTTGCCAGCCAGCCAGCCAGCCTGTCTGTCTTGAAGGGAACTTAGCGCGGTGGGTGAGGGTAGTCGTAGGTTACATAAAGGGTTCTGCGGTGTAGGTAGGGGGAGGCGGAGGGCACTTAGTGTGGGCGGTAATCGGCCAACTTAGCGGGTTCGGGAGGGTCTGGATCCCAGTAAAAAAAGAAGTCTGGCCAGCACTGTTGGGCCCCACCACAAAGCAGCTATCCATAACTGTTTTGCCCAAGAGCTATAAAAAAGCTGTTTTGTCCCACCCCACTAAGCAGGTATCTAAAAATGAAAGTAAGAAGCATGCATCCAGCAGCAAGCTAAAAATTAATAAAGTAAGAGTGTGAATCTGGTCTAAATGAAATAGGCCAGCAGGTATAAACTCTCCTCAAAAAGTCCAGAAGGGTGAAAAACCCTTACTCACCAATATCGGAAAGGCAATGGACAAGCTCTATCAATGTCCCATGGCGCAGGAAGTCTTTTCTTTTTTTATTTCATGATGTTTCCTCCGGAGGCCGGGCCCCAAACCGCGTAAAGATATTAGTGATCGAGGATAGATCGGGGAAAGAAAAAAGTGAAGGCTGGCCCACCAACAAGAACGTGGGTGAGGAGCCATGCGTTAGCGAGACTACAAAAAAACCTAAGAGTCTCTTTCAGTTCCATGTCAGATTAGGGAAAGTGCGTTAGCGACTAAAAACCTAAAAAATCCTTCTAAGCAATAGTCTAAACCCTTATGTAGCATAAATAAAGAGTCTAAGTGGTCGTGGGTGTAAATAAATGAGAGTAGCGGAGATAGGTAAGAAAGCAAGAGAGAAACTTTCATGCAGGCTTTGAGGGTAAGAAGGTTGAGGGGGAACCACTTGCTTGACCAATTTATATTCTCTCTAATTGCGGCACTTACTGAATATATTAACACCCAACCGGATTCAATTATATAAGTTCCGGGAGGTTTCCCGCTGGCTTTACGTTAAGAGAGCAAGGAGGATGACTTCTAATTGATGCCAAAACTAGTCTAGCCAATCTCCGAATGCCTGGACGGAGTCGTCTTACCAAGGAAGGCTCGGTGATTTGTTGATATGAAGGGTTATGAAGGGTTCATATAACATTTAGTCTCCAATTCAACGTGATATATAACGCTCTTGAATGGCCTTATATTGCTTATAACTCTTGGGAGTCACCGGTCCTTCTGCTCTTAGAAATATCATTGAGAGATATAAACCCCCCCCTTGACGCCCATAAGTCACTGAGGACAAGCGATTTCATTCCTGTTATTGAGCCCTGGTACTTATCCGAGATAAAAGGATCGACGCCAGAATGCTCGGATAGTTTTCGATATGAAGAAGGATTTACGCTTCTTTCTTTATGGGATGGGATGTTTTGATGTCTCCGATGAAACGGGAGATAGAACGCGAATGGCCTTTATATAACCGATGGCTCTTTTTGGTACCCCGGAGAATAGGAGTGATCACTCCTTTAGTAAATATCCCTTTGGTCAAGTAACTATAAGTCTTCGGCTTAATTCCCCGCCAAAATCACCTCAGCTTTTAGGCAGCTGAGAGGCCACATGAATTACTAAATTTGAAAGCTACCGCTCTCATCGCTTGATAATATTTGATTGTAATGGGCTAGGGGAGGTCATTCCTTATGCCATATAGTAATTTTATGGCTTTAGCAAAAAGGCAGTAGATTACTAGGGTAAGGCCCTAAGGAGTAATAGGCAATACTCAAATGAGTACTGAGGCCCCACCCACACGGATTCCCCCGCTTGTCTGAAATACTACGCTGGTTTCCAGGTTCTTGCCTCAGTCACTCTTGTAAGCTCTCCCCAGTTACTTTTGACTTAATGAGGGGAGACCCAGAGGACGACCGTACCGTTAATGCTGAGTCGTGGGTCCCATCAGGTGTGTTCCGTCGTGTCTAAGTATAAAGTGTAATGTAACCAACTTGTCCAGCTGGCAATCGGGAACCAGACTGGATTAGTCCCTTGCCTATCTAAGGAAGTTGGGGTTAACCTATTCCTTCGATCCGTGTTAGTACAAGGGATTATGCAGATTAATATAGGAAATAAGACAATAAGCCTACCTATAAACTACCGCTACTGCCTACTGTAAACTACCGGCTACCTATCAATAGTACAGTAAGCCTGCCTAACCAACCACTTCTGGGGAGTGGGCCAACCCAGCCAGCAAGCCGATAAGAGCAGTGCCCCCGCATATGGAGAGGAGGTAACTTTCAACGCCGCCCCTGCAATCTAAAAGGATCTTCCGCCTCTACTACTCTAGTGAAATCCTGTGCTGAAATATATGGGCCAAACCCGACTTTCCAAGTGGATCATCCTTCTGAGAAATACATATAACGACTTTACGAGTGGACCATCCAAAGGTAGGACGAGCTGCTAAAAACTGTCTAATCATCTAGTATCCCTTCCTCCCATTCCTTATGTCATGGGAGCAATTATTCCTCCCTTCCGAACAATAAAAAAGATCCTGGCTCGGCCAGATTCTGTGAGAGGCTAACGAAGATTCCCGGGCCCTATCCTATTAAAAAGCCTTCACTGAGAACGTAAGGAGCGTTCCATGGACTGTTGCAGTAGCGACTAAACTAGAACCCCAAGTGGCTAAATAACAATGCATTTCAAAATCCATTTCTGTCTGCTAGAGCATGAATAGCTTATCCGGGTCTCGAAACCGCAATTTGATGGCCATAACCCCTTGCCCCGCCATAAATTAAATATCTGGGGGGGATTCCCGCCTATAACTTCTCTCTCTAGATGTCCGTGCCCGCCCAGCTACAAATAGATAGAGGTAGGTTATAGGTAAGCAGTAGAGTCTGATAGGCTAGTGAAATCCCTTCGCTGTCAAAATGGGCCCTACCTGATGACGAGTTGCCAATCTTATTCTACGTAGATCTAAATCGTAACATGGTTGAGCACGATGGTACTGGGTTAGCCTGCCTGCTAGCCTGCCAGTCTGCCAGCCGAGAATAGCTGTGCCCCCTCCCCATGCCAAGGAGGTAACTTTCGCCTCAGCCATCTCCATCTAATAAATAAAAGGTATTTCCCGGCATAATGAAATATCTTAGTTTATTTCCGCCTATAACTCTCTCTATAGATGTCCGTGCCCACCCGGCTCTTATATATAAGGAGTAACTAGGTAAGCTGGATCTTCTGATAGGCTATTAACCCCCTGGGCGCCTATAAATGGACCAAACCTTCCGAGTGGACAAATCATATAGAAAATATGTTATATAAATCGTAACGTTGTGGAATATAGCATGACGGTAAGAACAGGGCAAGCAAGCCAGCCTGATGTGAGTTCCGAACAGAATCCAGTTCCTTGCCAGCACCCCTGATTTCCATTTCCATTTAATCCTTCTTCCAGCCACCCGATTGTGTGTAATTAGATACATACATATAAGTGGTAAGTGTAAGTAAGTGTAGTTTCCGGCTGAGCGCATAAATGACCTGCTCGACTCGAGCGATAAAGTGTGTAATAGCCTACCTAGCTGTGTAATAGCCTACCTAGCTGTGTAATAGCCTACCTAGCCGCCTGGAAATCTCTAATATTGAGTGAGTTGCTCTCCCGATGATATTGAAAGATAGATAGGTAAACTTGATGGATCTGTTCTGCTCTCGATCTCCTCCCCTCTCCTCCCTAAAGAAGTCAACATTAATCGAAGCTTGATTGAGCTTAAGCTAGCCTTGTCGTTCTATCAAGCCAGCCTGAAAGCTAGAATGCAAGCCTGTAAAAGGTTACCCCACTAGCCAGCAATCCAAAGCCATCGATCCCAGCTAGCTATTATAGCAAGAGCGGTACCAGCAAGCCAGCCCGCCGAAAGAGCTTTGCCCAGATGGAGAGTAGGGTATTCTAAACACCCTAGCCATAAACTAACTAGGCCCGATAACTAGGCCCGAAACTAACTAACTAGATCCGCCTACCTTACCTATCTGCCATCTTTCTGTGTAGGTTAAAAAGGATCTCCTGCCATAATTAAATATCCGGGGTATTCCGTCCTATCAACATAAAAAGAGATGTCCGTGCCTGCTGAGCTTCAATGCCTGTCTATAACTCTCTCTATCTGTCCGTGCCCGCCCATAAACCATATGATATAAGTTGTAACTAGTTAAGCTGGGTCTTCAAATAGGCTATTGAAAGCCCTGTGCTGCTAGATACCCGACTTACGAGTTGAAAACGACTGTGCGAGTGGACCATGACCATCCTTCTGAGAAATACATATATATAGGTAAAATGATGGGATAGAGCACGACGGGAAGAAGCCTACCTGCCTGTCTTTCCCGAAGATCACTTAGCGGGGTGGGTGAGGTTAGTAGGTTCCTTTCAAGGTTCCACAGTTTAGGGAGCGGGAGTAAACTATAGGGCATTGAGTGTGGGCGGTAACCTAAAGACTTAGTGGGTTCGGGAGGTTCTAGATCCCACTCAGGAAATATAATCTGTCTGGTCCGCACTCAGTCACCCCACGATCAAGCTAGCATTATTCATTCTACAGCAGGAACCGGGCAACTTTCTTTTCCGGAATAAAGCAGGCGCACTGGGCTCCTATCTGTTCCCGAAGAAAGGAACACTGGACCCACTCCCTCATAGCTGAAGTACCTCCCCGACCAGCAGCCAGGGTAAGATCTTGTGCCCTCGGATCAAAAGGTGGTTGCTCCAGGATCCGCGGCTCTCAAAAAGCTGCTAGCACTAAAAGCAAGCAAGCCAGTCAGCAATCCCACCAGCCATCAATGAAATGTTTGGAACGTCTTAAAGAGGCATTTGCGTGCGTTCTATGAGAACTTAAAGCTCCTGAAGGTAGGATTGGATGTTCCATCCGTTCTCTAAAAGTGCAATTTGAAGGGCCTATATGGTAAAAAATGTGCTTTCCTCCCCACCCCATACATTACATAAGGAGAGGAGGGTAATATAGCTGCCCCAGCCATATACTAGATAGGCCCACCAAAGGATAAATTTATATCCCGGCAGATCCTACTTACTTATATATCCGGGGGTTGGGTTCCCAGCTAGAAATCTATAATATAGAAGGTAATGTATAAGACCGTGCCCGCCCAGCTACCATAAATGGGAGTTTATAGGTAAGGTGATACTCTGATAGGCTAGTGAAATTCCTGCGCTGCAGTAAAATGCTTTATGAATGGACCATATTATTATACGTATATATAAATTGTAAAAAGGTGGAATATAGCACGACGGGACTGGGCAATAAAGCCTGCCTGCCTTCCAGCCTGATGTGAGTGTCCAACAGATTCCTCGCCAGCAACCATATTAAGTTTGATTGTATACGTAATTCCGTCAACATAAGGGATGAGGTCGAGGGGGGTATGCCTACCGAGTATATATCAATCAAGGGCATGAACGTACTGGTCTGACCGCTATGTTCTATTCTTCGCTGAGCACGTGTAAATCTCATACATATAATGATCTACGCCTCGGGTCTAACAGTCTTAATTTCCCTAAGTAGAGGATCGGGGCTAAAGGGTTTCATTTACCTACTAAAAAGCGAGGGGAACACATTCATTTGGTTTCTGAATTCATGAATAGGGTAATCGATCAAAACAAAGGAGGTGGTGAGATGCTGTTTCAACCAATTTCCTTGAGTGATAGTGTAATTTAGCTCATGCATTTTCGATGATTTCATGGCTTTCATGTACATGTAGCTCCCATAGTAGATCCTGTCGATGAAGAAGCAGTGAGGGAAACGTGGTGAAAAGTGGTGAAAAGTGGTGTGGTTAACCCTAATAAGAATGAGAGGTTTGGGGTCCCCCAAGCTTTTAGAGAGAAAGAGCAACAGGGAAAGACGCTACTCCAATTCACAATGAAGAAGGTCGATGAAAATGGGCATCGATGGCATTAACCCCGTAAAATGG
>Ga0316216_1000020_pt1 | contig 23631 bp, 14 predicted proteins | sample NRE6metagenome_FD_207800 | JGI IMG/M metagenome (GOLD analysis project Ga0316216, IMG submission 207800) | Spruce roots microbial communities from Maridalen valley, Oslo, Norway - NRE6 | ecosystem: Host-associated > Plants > Roots > Unclassified | place: Norway: Oslo | collected 2017-09-15
ACCGCCAAATGCCCAGTAACACTCACCCAGGAAGGAAGGAAGGACCAGTAAGTGGATTGAATTGGATACCTGCACCCCGGCGGACTAGTAACGGGGTAGGACAAGAGATATAGGGGCGATCCAACGGACAGATGATGTAGAGCAGTGTGAAGTGTATCGATAGAGAGAGATAGCCCTTCAGGGAGGTGAGGTAGAAACATTAGGGAGGGACCGTTCAGGGAGGACAAGGTAGAGCCATTAGGGTGGGTCAGGTAGGTAGTGCCATTCATTCAGGAAGGTGGGTGATTTAGTGCCCATTCCCTTGGAGAGCCAGTAAAGAAACATAGCCTGCACAGAGATGCAACTACCACGAAGGCAGGAGGGAGGGGGTTAGCCCTACTCATCCTTGAAATCAATGGTGCAAATGTCAACATCGAGTGCCTACAATGTAATGTCCTCTGGAGAATGGCCTGGACTGATAGGGCCCTGGGGAGTAATCCTAGGTGGCATCAAACTACTCCTAATGGTGGTCGATGCTGAACAAGAGGTGGGAGCACTCCTAACATCCAAGGCCAAAAAACTCCTAGTGGAAGGAAATAAGCTAGTAATAAATCTCTGAGCATATGTCATGTAGTAATGGCTCTCCTAAACAGCTATGATCCTCCTAGGAGCCCTCGATGTGTCACGCCTTGGAGCCCGAGTGGTGCAGGCTAGGGAGCAATGTTGGATAGTCCTAGTAGGAACTGAGTGTCAGCAGGACACTTTGTCCCCTAATTACTTGAGACTGGAGGAGAGAAGGAAGTAATTTGTGTATTTGTGGTGGACAAGCCCCAGAGTCAATGTCGCCTGAGGGAACAAGCCTTCCTAATGTATAAGGCAGGGCACTCTTGATCACAATATCTAAAGAAGGTCAATAAGGACCAATCGGACCCCAATAGAGACAATGAAATCTCCCTCTACTCTCGTAGTAGACAATACACCAAAAGAGAAAGTGCTCCTCAGTCTCAACCTCACCTAGAGAACAGAGTCTGCAGATCCATTTTGCTCTAGGAAGATGATGATCTATCTTAACCCTCAACTGTTGTAAATACACTCAAATCTGGCCAAGTCGAAAGCGAAGCCCATATAGTAGATGGAGTTTAAGATATCACGATTAAGCAATAATCCCATCAGTGATCTGGAGGAAGTGCTCGGCATAAAAGGCCAATTTGGGACTCAAGGGACCAAACAGCCTCGATCAAAACACCCATGTGAAGATCCTGCAAATGCCCCCCTTTCTCGTGGAATTTATTTCCTCCTTAAGGGGGAGGAGGTGGTGGGGAAGAGGTGGCGGATTGGATAATATGGGAAACCGGCCAGAAGCACACCTTTGCATAAAAAAGAATCTGTAGCCTCTGTCGATATATACTGAGCGGCACATAAGAAACCGGCAAGCAGAGATGATATACCTCTCTCTATTGGTCCACCTTCGCAGACAACATTGTGTCACCCTAATATGTAACCAAGCTCTCCAGCCAGCTGCTATTCTCAGGTTCGGTATGCCAATATGAGTTTTGTCATCCTGGTCCTAGTCCAGTATAGAGGGGGTATAGGATTCCCCTGTGAATTGGTAGGTGGGGATTGCGCTGAATGCGTATTGAACGGAATGCGTTTTATTATTGGGACGTGAGATGGGTAATGATAGGAAAACTATTCATTCAGCGAAGGATGGGTACGTTAGAATGTACCTAGATGGGGAATGTAATTTAGCCTCGATGGATACGTGAGAAGAGATAAAGTAATAAATCTAATTGTGTTGGAAGACTCTTATTGGGCCGTGATAAGGGTAGTTGATCGGTACGCTAGGTGGTAATGAGGAGGACGATCTATTGGTATATGGGTATTAGTTGGAACGCCTCTTCCGAAAGATGTATAAGTGGGAACTTGCCTCCCCGTAACTCCTCGAATCAAAATGAAGAAATTAACCTCTCCGAGAAGATGGGGCAGTTGTTGTAACTTGCCTTCCCGTGACTCCTCAGTTTAGAGAATTGAATCAATGCCTCTCCTCCGGTAATATGGGTAAGCTTTTAAGCTTGCGCATTATATTTGTCAGTCCCTAAAAGCAAGCACCAAGGCGCTCAACCTCAAATCAATAAATTCCATGCAACCTTGAATATAGAAAGTTCCTTGCCCTCGGACAAGCGGCTTCGCTCTTTAAATGCCAATATTCCTTGCCCTAGCGGACAAGACCTCCGGACCTTAATAAAAATTAATTTTATTGGACCGATGAGGCAATTCCAGGCCTTCCTAAAAAAGCGATTTGATTTAGAAAAAAACAGTGAATGAGTGTGTTTTCTATAATCGGTAGCCTGGCCAAGTATCCCAGCAAAGTATCTGAGTATCCCAGACTGGATCGAGTGCATTGAGTAGCGGGATAGAGTGGATCGACGCCTGGCTCAAGTGAATCAAAACCTGGCATAAACTCCTGGATGATTACTTGGAACCGAAAATAACTTCTAGCTGAACAGAAAAGAGCTTAATGCACTGCCTAGCTGCACCTTCTAGTTCTAACTGACAACAAACAGACATTGACTAGCGGCATCGACTCCTGGCCTCAACTATGGGCTATCGTCAATGAGAACTAACTATAAGTGGCACTGACTGACCTTCAATCGAGTACTCCCGACGAGTACTCCTCTTTCCCGTCTATCGGCACTTTCTGGGAATGATTGATTGGGAATGATCTTCATTCAAGCGCAATGACAACAGGCTATCAGCGACCACAGGCTATTTACTATGATCAATTACTTGGCACAGACTAGAGCTATATGCCCTGAGTATATCTTTGATGAGTGTAGCCATTATTAGTATAGCTTCCCAAGAGTATGGCTTCTTTCTGACACTGATGAGTAGTTGCACTGAGTAGCTGCAGTGACCATAGCTTCTATACTTACCTAGCTCCTATGCATTGATTGTTTCCAGCCAAGCTCGGTTAAGTATCCCGGTAGCCAAGCGGAGTAGCGCAGTCTGAGTAACCAAGCCAAGCAGCGATTGATAGTATCCAAGCATTTTATTAGCGCAGCAGCCATCCGAGTTGATAAGTAAAACCCGAGTAGCCCAGTGGATCAGCCCAGCTGTGCATTCCATCCCAGGTAGGAACCTTTTTGCCGTAGGGGTAAGCTCTGTAGGGGGGGGATGTTGTTGTCTGTGGTACCGTAAATATGTTTTATTCTTTTTTTAGTCCGTGGGAACCCTTCTTATGTGGGCAGTATAACCACGCAACCCTCCCCTATCAATCATGTGGGTCCTTTTCAATCAATCACTATAAGCATCGGCCTCCCATCCAATACTGGCACTAGCGGAGACTAGCACTCACAATGTGTGTCTGTCTGTTTGTCTGTCTGTTGCATGATCCTATCCTCGACAGGCGGATCGTAAGTAAGCTCCATCGGTTTTTTTATCTGTTCGAAGCCAACTTGCCTGATCCAAATCTGTCAGCTATGTGAGGTTAGAGTACCGTGGTTGGGTAGAGATTTAGGGTCGAGGTACGACTGCTGCTACGTTCTAGGTCTCCCGGTTATGTTTCCTATCCTATTGTTCTGTCTCGCCCAATGTTTCCTATCCTATTGTTCTGTCTCGCCCATTAGGGTAGATATTTTCTGTTTTGCCGGTGGGAACTCGTAAGACTAGTCAGTTTATAGAATTGAATCAATCAGTTCACTCGATCAATGGCTATCCCGTAAATGGGTCAGTTTTTCAGTGCATTATATACGTAATTCGACAACAATGGGCTCAGCGACTTCTCAAAACAGGTGCCATCGTAAGTAAGATTGCGCATCAGTTGAAAAAGATCCAAGAAGACGTCCTCCATTGGTTCCCAGAAAAGAAGACATTTTGAAACATCCAAACCAAATATTGGCACCCACCTTACATTGAATGCATCAACACTAGGAGCAACACCAGGCATTGCGCCTCCTCCTGGGTTCGAGTACCGAACGGAGTAGCGGCCATTGAATGATTGCCTCTTGGATCGCCTCTTTCTCGGCAATCTAGTGAATCCCCCACCTGTTAATCCTAGACCACAAACTATTTAAGCGCTTAGGAGGGACTGCTATAGATTACCCGGGATTGGATGGCATGAAACAAACTTACCCCTACCTATGTGTTTACTTATTACCTGCCCACCTTCAGACCTAGACCGGCTTTTCCCTAGACCGCTTGGATTCATGGAAGTAAGGTACAGCTATAGTCAAGTTCTAAGTGTTGACCCCCGCCCCGTCTCATAATCTGATCTGATCTCATAAGTTCTGAGGCAGAAATTAATGAATAGGTAGTTCCGAGGATCCATCCATCAATCCATCAATCCATCCATCCTTCCATCCATCAATCCATCCATCCTTCCTTTCTTTCCTCATGACATCCTCTAGCTTTCAACATAGAGTGCGATGAGTGTTACATTTGCCAAGTGAGAACACAACGATCCCAAGCAAGCTGTTGTTGCAAGCAAGCCCTTCCTTTGAGAACCCTTCCTTTGAGCCTTGGAGAATGGTTGAGTTAACTTGAGAACCTTTCCTGCGAAGTGAATGCCTGAATGCTTGAATGCCTGAATGCCTTTGTTGTCTTTCCTTTCCTTTCAACGCCTTTCACTTGCCCTTCAGAAATCAAGTCATGAACGCCTCTCCTCTTGGTTTCTCTCCTTAAATCTTAATAAGTCAAGTAATGAAAGGAACGCCTCAGCTGACCGTAAAGGCTAGTTATAAAGAAAGTGATTTTCGCCTCAACTGACCGTAAAGGCTATTTTGAATCAGAATGTGTTGTTGTTTCGGTTGTTAGGCTTCGCCGATTGAGAACACCCATCGCGTTGTTAACGCCTAACTGAAAAGAAGGCTAGTATCAAGGAGCTTTCCTTCCCTCTAGCGGTTATTATTCTTTTATTAGGCCTTGATGGAGGGTAGGCAATAGCACACGAATGACTGTCTACCGCACGAATGAATGTATATGCCAGTGCCATTCCTTACCGCGTGACATGCCTTTGCCGTAGGCGTCTAAAGGGTAGGCGTAAAATTGGTAGAGTAACATTCCTTCCCTCACTCGTAGTTTTAGGCAGGTGAATGAAGGTCCCAAGTAGTCCTTCCGATAGATAGCTGGTTGGATAGCTGGTTGGTAAGGTCGGGTTTTTCCTGCCAATTAAGAATTCAAAATATCCAACCAAAAGGCGAGGTAAAGCCAGACGGAAAGATCTACGATGGTCTTCGCTAACAACAAATTCCAGTCCATATGCCCGATAAGGCTTCGTACTTGAAAAGGGTTAAAGTGGCCATACAGCGCGTTAAAATGGCCTTTGTAGCGGTTTAGCACTCATCTCTATATTCCGGTATGCTCCTTGAACCAGCCGGGATGTAGATGCTCTTTGAACCGGCCAGCGTAGAAAGGGCGGGGTCACAAATTGCACTCATGCTTTTACCAGCGGGAGCTGTTAGGCAGTAGCGGGATGTTATATCACTGAGCGGTAAGGCCGTAAGTGGCACTAACAATTACCATCCATGTAGGGCACTGATCTTTGTTCGAGGAAGATGCTTTAGTTCGAGGAAGTCGTATTGAGATCTTCCTTTACGCCTCCCATCTACTGGATGGAAAGACTTACTCTAGGAAAGACTAGAGACTTCCAATAATAGAGGTGGGCCTTGGTTCGAGGGATTACTAAGCCTTGTTTCCGGCCAAAGATTAGGGTTTCCGAAGATGACTAAGCCTTGTTTCGGGAGTTAGATTAGGAAGGTATATCATATACATTTATCGCTGATCCATCTTCAGTTCAGCAGGATCAATCGGCAGGATCAGATAAATCTGATCCATCTTCAACAGGATCAAAAGTAGTCTTCAGCTGATAAAGTAGATCTGATCCATTTTCAACTGATCGGGTAGCTTTCGTTATGGCCTGGTATTCGGGGATATAGCTTTCTCCCTTGTTTCCGAGAATACATATAGCTTTCTACATAATATAGCCTTTCATATATAATATGCGCTTGTTTGGCCTTGTTTCGGGGATTAGGTAGCCGGGGATTAGGTCTGAATATTGCCTGGTTTCCGGGGATATTTAGGGTCTGGTTTCTATAGATTTGGGGATGAGCCCACCCTTCATGGTATATATATTTCTACGTAATATAGCCTTGTTCCCGCTCGATTGCCCCAGTCCACCATTCGTTCGATGGTTACAACACAGGTTACAACACACCGTATATCTATTGTTTCTTCAGTGAATTATGTTAGTACAGGTGAATTAGGTTGGTCCAAAAGCTCTAATGACTCTAATAAGGGGGGGCAGGCATCAATCAGAAGCTTTATCACCGAACCCACCCGGCATAGAAAGATTATTGGTTTAGAACGGTCCCTTAGATCCCCCATCCCAGCTTAGATAGTTGGATTCGCCGTAACCAACCTTTCTCTCGAAGCGGGCCCCAACTGATAACGAAGCTCCTAGGGAAGATGACCAAGTGAGATTGCTATCCAACCATGAGAGTTACTTAAGCTTAAGAGTGAGTAAAACGTGTGTGACGGAGCTCTCTTTAGAACACCGTATTTGTTATCCGTTCTGAGCGATTGTGAGTGCAAAAAATGAACATGAGGAAACACCGAAACCACGAAGTACTACTGAATGATCTGCCTACGCACCTACGCAACTGATCCACACTAACCCATCGAGAGAAACCAATCAGTACAAGCTAGCATCACTAACCGAAAACAACCTCATTTAATACTTATAATCCAATCGATTCAATCCATTCGAGACTAACCAATGTTGGACACTAACGAATCAAGGGAAGGAAAGGAAATAACCAGGCATTGAGCACCAGACCTTTGTGCTTGCTTACTAGATCCCCCTATGGCATATACGTATATGACAGGACAAAGTAACCTAGGTTGATGCGATAAAGGTCTTCCCTCGGGCACTATATAAGCTAAGGAATAAGTACGGGCAGAGCAGCAGAACAGCGGGTCCACCTATAGTACCGAGCATCGCCACCTATAGTACCTATCATTGTGAGGGTTTAGTAGAACAGGAGTTCGACAGATTCAAAGAGTAGCACGTCGAGTAGCCCTTCCTTCTGCAGTTAAGGATACGAACTCAAAGAGAATAGTAGTGGATACAAATGAAAATGCTGATATAAGTTTGGGATACGAAACTGTTCATGGTACTACGGTTGAGCCTAGACGCACGACCCTGAGTGAGCCTAGACCCTGAGCCTAGACCATCGCTTCCTTAGCAAATCGATCCTATCAGTAGCAAATCGATATCCTCGCTACCGCTTCAACAAACGGGCACAGGGACGGGCACTTTAAATATCTCCTGTAGGCAAGCACTCGAACTCTCTCCTGTAGGCAAGTGTAGGCAAGCACTCGAATGTAGGCAAGCACTCGAGCTTACCGAAGACCTTCTTAGGCTCGGGAGCAATCTCCATCCTTTCACTTCTGTCTACTTGTCTGTGATTTATTATTGATATTTATTATTGAGAAGGAAGGTCCCTTGCCTATTGATTATTGGCCTGCCTACCCTTGCCTATTGATTATTTAGAAGTAACCTTCTTGCCTCCCGAGATTTAAGTACTTACTTCAACTGCTTCTGCCAGGATTGACACGCTAGTACCGGGCACGCTAGAAAGTAGCTAGATTTATTTATTTACTTTCAGCCAGACATTAGTGCCGGACACGCTAGTGCCGGACAGCTAGCTAGTGCCGGACAGCTAGATTGATTGATTGACTGTCATTTCCTCGTAAACCCATAAATGACTCTCTAAGGGGGCTTGCCTTAGGAGTTGAGGGAATAAAATACAGCGACAGCGCCTATACCGAACACAAGAAGCGGTATTGACTTTCCCTTCCAACGAATAGGAATAGGATTTACATAGTTGGGCTACCAGACTACTGATACTTATTATTCAAGGTACCATGATCAGAGTTAGCTATTGACATGGCTACTCAGAGTTAGCTATTGTCTCCAGATAAGGAACGCTCTCATTAACTGCCTCATGAAATTAACAGCTATTTATTTCTTGACCAAAGAACACACTAGTGGCTCTAGAAACGGGGGTAAGCCCTTCCTTCCTCTTAAGGGGAGACATCCATGAAAGGCAAAGTAGCCGGTCACTCACTCAAGGAGGGCATTATGGCTTTGACTTCCTCTATATTACTCTCCCTCCCTTTGTAACGACTACCAACCCCTACCTATTTGGTCACTAGAGATATAATGACTTCTCCTATCCTATCCCTCCCATATACTCACCACTCCCTTGGATAACTCATCATGATAACCATCCTTCTCATGAGTAAGAGAGAAAGGTTCTGAAACAGAGAGCAAGATCCTGGATCACTTTCAAGGTCCAAGATAACGTGAAAGAGAGCTGACTCTGGAATAAAGCAAGGTTATCCCTCAATATGAAGTTGATTCTCCACCAATGTTGATTCTCCCCACCGCATTCCAATCGGAGGTTAAGAGTGTCAAACCCCTTCCTCCGTCCGACACAAGTCGAACCATGCAGAGCGGTATCCGGGGCACTTGTGATAGCAGACGCCACCATAATCCTTTAAGTGAGGGGCTCTTTCATTTCCCAGCCTGTAGAAGGCGTAATCAGGTTCATGAAGTATCAATTCCCGGCCCCATACGCCACCATAATACTTGAAGTGAGGGCTCTTCAAATTCTCACTTTTACAGTAGAGCTAGGGATAAGAAGATAGCTTTGAGTCTCCTAAAGAAATGATAGGAACTTTATTTCATTAGGTGGTTAAACATCTATTGGTGTGAGGTGTCTTAGCTTGGTTCTTGCTCTTGCGGGCTTCAAATTGTTATCCTTCCTTCTGCGAGTGAGAGGGTGCATCAACCTGCTTCACCGATTCTTTCCGTCCTTCCCAGTGGGCACTGAACCATACCTAGGGTGTGGCTACTCAGATATATATATATATATATATATCTACCTATCTATCTTTGGCTGGCCCCTCAAAGAGCGCTTCTAAAGTGACTCTTTCTGAACTGAAAACGTCCATTTCTTCCATTCTCGAGAGATGGAATAACACGCTTTTCGGTGTTCTAAGAAGGTTGAAAGCGTATACGCCAAGTAGTATACTTCTGCCGGTCGGTGACCGACTCTAAGTAGGACGTGACGCGCATTACTTACGAGCATGGTGGGGCCTATCCTTGGGGCCTCTAATGTTAGGGGGGAAGGGGCTCTGTTTCAATCTTAGTTAGCCGTATCCGTTTATCATTATTTATATTATATATGATATTATTGATTTTATCAGGTAGAAGAAGAAGCTTTACCCTCTAAGCTACTCATTAATTAAGCTTAAAAGAAGGTAGTTGAAAGCCTATCCCTCTCCCTCATTCATATAAGAAAGGTTCTAGAAAGATTTAGCTACCCTCTCATGAAGCTTATCTAGAAAGGTAGTAAGGGACTCATACACTCACATACTAGCTAGGAGAGGTAAGAAAGGGACTCAAAGCCTGGAATACTCACACTTATCTAGAAGGGTTTCACTTATATAGGAAGGATTAGAAGCTTAGAAAAGAAGCTAAGAAAGGTTAGACTCATCTTCCTACTAGCCTAGATAGACAGAGGAAGGAGACCTACATAGTATGGACGTATGCATAGAAAGTATTACTACTCATATGCATACTCATTAAGCTATAGAAAGAAGCTAAGAAAGTTTAAATAATACTCATACTCATGGGGAAAGGTTTCATTCATTTTATCATAAGCTAGCTAGAAAAACCTGCTAAGAAGGTGAAAGGAAGGAGATTAGGCAACCCCTCAGATCTCAGATGAGGTGAGGATGGTTCAAGTAGGGATCGAAGGAACATATCTTTAAAAAGCTGAAGCGTATGATGAATGATTCACAGAGTGTATGATGGGCGATAAAGCCACGGTCAAGGGTAGACTGTAAATGGTGATAGAATGCATTAAAATGGTCATTTAAATGGTTTTTAAGATTGATATTAGTTTCTCCTTCAACTTAACCCTTATGACTTGATTGGTATATTCGTTTCTTAAATCCAAGCTTTAAGAGCAGGGCTGGTCTCTCATTGCTCCTAGGAAGGAAAGCCGGGGTAATTACCAGAGATTCACCAACAAATAGAAGACAAATAGAAGAAGGTGACTTCTTGATAGCACGTAACATCCCTTAACCTGGCTGGCTTGGTCTATTAACTCTTTTTACTAATTATTACGGTGGTAACTCTCTTAACTCTTACGGTGGAAAGGTGGTGGGAAGGTGCAACCCTCATTGAGTGAGTGGGATACAAACTTTGCTCTGAGAACAACTAAACTTGGACATGAGAGGATGTATTATATATCTATTTTCTTATTGAAAGCTGTTCGTATTGACCTCGATGAAGTATACGAGTCGAAGGTCGAGTGGAAACGTCGATATAACGCGCTCAAAGGGAACCACCATTGAGACGCTTTTCAAGATTGGTGATATCTGTTCCTCGAACCCAACCCGTATGACTTGATTGGTTACGTTCTCCTTCAACCCAACCCTCCTTCCTTATGACTTGATTGGTTACGTTCTCTTTTATAACCAAATTATTATGACTTGAACTTGAATAGAGTGGGGCTGGTATCATTCCCTCTTATGGAGAGAAGTCGGGGTAATTCAGAGATTCACCAGATATAAGAAGGTGCGTTCCTGATAGCACTTGACCTCTTTCTAATTTGATTTTGAACTTGGTCTTGAAATTGGTTCTATATACTCGCTGTGAGAAAGCAACCAATTTATATTAAGCCAGGTCATTAGTATGGTATTCTCTTGATCGATATTTAATAGGAGTATGGGAGCATAGTGTCTAGAACTCTTTTTATTTATTGAAAAGCAAGAGCATGAGTCAGAGAGCGTATGAGATTGTATTATGGATGGATGAGCCATGATTCAAGGGTGGGATGGAAATGGTGATATAACGCGTTATAAGGGAAATTGATAAGGTTTTCGACATTCACTTATGCTTCCTTTGCTCAATCTTCCTTCACTTAAGTTCTTTTATGCGAACATTCGTGAGCGTAAGGCGTACTAGCTGTTAGAGATAGGGACCTTGACAAAGAAAGCCTGATTGATTTATTGATTGACTCATCTCATCTATTTTTATAGGATCCCGTACTTCCACCAATCTTCCTCTTTCAAATGATCGTGTATTTAAACCAACCCTAAGTAATAAATCCTCTTTTGAGCGAATGAAATAGAATTTCTAATCAATAACCTCCATAGCTCCATAGTCGAGGGTAAGGAGAGGAGACCACCTGCCTACGGCACTTAGTTACTAATTGACTTACTTAGTGATTGATTGTTTCGATATAAATATTACCTCTATATAGCTGCTGTACTTTTAGGAAAGGGCCTATTTAAGGAAAGGGCCTAAAGGACCTTTTTTTAGACAGACTCAAGTAAGTCAGGATCCTTTCTTTCAGACAGACTCAGATGAGGTAGACTCAGGTGAAGACTGAAATAACATATCTATTTTCTTATTTGAGAAGCCGGAGCAAGAGCTTTGATGATAGACACGAACGAGTCAAAGGTCGAATGGAAGTAGCGATAGAACGCGCTCAAAGGGAACCACCATTGACACGGTTTTTGCAATTTGAAAGATACGCATGCATCTCGAACCCGATTTGCAGTTTTCTCTTTGACTCTGAAAAGCATTGAGCTACAGTCTCCCTTAACTACGGCCCTCCTATGAGGGAAAGTCGGGGTAATTCGACTAGAGATTCACCAGATAGAATAGGATTCACTCTTGATAGCATGTAACTTCTAACTTGACCTTTAAGCTCTATAAAATCGCTACACTTACCCGCTTGCTCTTACGGTGTGATAAGGCAACCAATCATTCGAACAGGTTCACTGAAATTGGATTATCCTGCCTGATGGTGATATAGGATTATATTGATCAGCACTCTATGGCAGGAAATGGCAGGAACGGGATAATGAATTATTCTTTCGGTATACTCTTTTCTTTCTTGAGAAGCCGAAGCGTATACGGGTCCTCACGAAACAGAGTATTTTATATTTGCATTACTAACGATATTATCTACTCATCTATTTCGTTCTTCTTTTCGCACTCTTAGTTCTGATAGTTATCTTTCCTCTCTGTCCATTCATTCGAACCATATTCCTTTACCTACGTGATAAGGTTCTCCTTATCTTTCTTGATTCCCCTAACTAAAGTGCATTTCATCTTATCTATGATATTATGCAATCCATCCATGTGGATAGTACTAAAAGAGCATAGCGAAGGGGGGCCTTCTCTCTCCTCTCGGGTATGGTGGCTCAAAAGGGGCCTTCTCTCTTCTCTCGGTTATCCAATGAAGGGGGCCTTCTCTCTTTTCTCGGGTAAGATTGAACGGGCGGGTATGCTTGAACGGGTCCTTCTCTCTCATCAGTTGGGAACATGGGGTACATCTCCTCTCTCGGGTAGTAACGATGGGGTGGTTTTTTCTTCGCGACTGTGTGACTACTCTGGGGGACTTGGTTGGTCTGGCTCTCTCGGTGATTCTATTGGTTCTATATTGCTTCATTATCGGTTTCAATCACTGAAATCAATCAGTCTTCCCCCTCCCTGGCTCGCCCTGCAAGGGCGCATAAATCGTAAAGCCTGGGCCCCCCGTGCAGTGTGTGCTGTCAGTGTTGGTGAAGGTTCAAAGTGGCTGTAAGACGACCAGTGCGAAGTTGGGCTGGTTGCAATGGGATGGATCGATCGGAGGTTCGGCGCAGACACAAAGTTTCGTTGGAACAGATTTGAGAAAAGATCCTCCCCCTATTCGGGAGAGCGCCCTCCGAGTCCTCATTTGATGACGTTTTTATTGAGCTAAACCTCACTTTTATTGGAGTCCGAGGAAAACCCATTTAACTTCGGGTACTGAAAGCGATTTATTATTTCGGAATATTGCCATTTCAGAACGTTTCTCTATGAGAGCCGGGATGGAAGCATTTGCTTTTTGGTCGAGTGGGATCCTCGCCGCTTGCTGGGTGGGTGGGAGAGGAACCGAGAGCTAGTAGAAACCGAGGATGGTCCACAAAGATCTACATGGTTTATTGGCATGTATGGAAAGGAACGAGAAATAACTACCTACGTCCTGCTTGATTCATAACCAGCATCACCAATTTAAGAACCAGCAGTTTAAGAACCATCATGTGAGTAGAGGAGCGTTAAGCGTCTCGTCCCAAAGGGCGAGGAGCGAGCATTTGTAGGTGTTACCACTGCTTCTGTTCAGCATTTGGGTGCGGTGTTCCATCAATCTATGTTGTTTAAATAAGTATTGTTTCTACAGGTGGTGGGGCTGTAATACCACTTGTTGAGCTCTCCTATCGTTCAGTAAGGTACCCCCGGTAGGTGGAGCTCCTCGTTATACGCCTCCCCTTTCGTGACTTCCTTTCCTAGGTGTTTCATCCCTGCTATAGGTGTGCTCGGTCTCTTCTCCTGTGATTGAGAAATAGGTGTAGTGGTTTCCCCGCCCCTTACTTTCGCCTATATATGTATCCATTTGTGATGCCCATGTGCCTTTGTCCGTCTCGGGTCAGATTCCGTAGGTGTCGAGACAGTAGACAGAGGGAGGAAAAGCCGGGGCACACGTCTCTTTCCCTGGCAGATCATTGGATAGTAAAGGGGAGCTTCCCGTTCTCTTCCCCAACGCGAGAACCAATAATCCCATCATCAGATGAGTTTAGGGCAGGTATTACCCAAAATGAAATCTCCGGGGCGAGCATCCTAAACGGATTCTAAGCGCGCCCAGATCACCATTCATAACTGGAAGCAACCATTTCACTCTATATCATTCAACCCATATTCGTTGATAGCTATATTGGGTAGCTAGATCGGTGCAAGGTGCACGCACTCAGGTCCCGGTACTTCTGTAATGGTACTCCTGTGGGTGGTAAAGGGTTAAGGCTAATTAGAATCCCAATTATATAGTGGTGGTGGTCCGAGTTTGTTCGGTGACGGGTATTAGCGCTAGCATAGATTCTAGATCTGCATCCTCTTATACTTTATACGATCCTAAGCTTGACAGGCTAACGGAGAGCAGCGACACGGAGCTATCAGCTAGCCGATCATATCCTACTTGCCGGGTGGGTAGGTGGTCTCCATCTCTGTTTGTTAAGCTCTTGTTGTGCAGATATAGCCGGGGCCTTGTTACAGCTTTTCCTTGTCTGTTCCATAGCTGCTATTCAAGATAGTTCAGCGCCTGGATAGATCGCAATCACTGAGGCCAATCTTCTCTTTTACAGGCAGGTTGCAGAACCACCGATACAGTTCCAATCATAATGTGAGTGCCAATCCCAAAGCCGATTTACTGCCGTTATAATCATTCACTTGCTTCAAGCCCCAATCCCTTCACTGCGCTTGTGCCCACTGCGCTCGGGATAATTAGACTATCGAACGAATCTCTCAGTATACCCGCCCGTGGTAGGACACGGGGAGTTGCTTGAACAATCTTACTCATTCGGTAGTCGAGTTGGGATGATTGTTTAACAAAAAAGAAGGACCGCTCAGGACTTGCCTTCCCTTGAGTAGCTAAGGAAAGGTATAACCCCGCATGCCCGATTAGTCAATCAATCGTGGGTTAAGCACGCTCAGGAGGAGTGGTCCACAATCTATAGTATAGGCAAGCTTTCTCATTCGGGCATTACAGCAGCTCGAATATTTTGTTGAAGTTTAGGACAACCTAACTACGAGACCCTACTTCGTTCTCTATTGCTCTATTGACTGGCCGGATATAGATCTATGTACTAGGCCCCCACCCAGGTGTCTTGTACTTGTCTCTCTGTAGATCTTACTGTCCTATCACATGATGAAGGGGATTTAAGATACTACCCCCTATTGGCTGACACGCGCTGGCTGAGAGGCGGGTCGAGGTGAACCTATTTATTCATGGTACTACTGCAATCGAAATGGGGGGGCATTCGTAGGATCCGATTGGTCTTGATGCGAGAATATGGTCTGATCGTATGATCCGTTTAGAGCGTCGCTATGGCTATGTTCGGATGGCTACGCAGCGCTAGCAATGTCTGATCCCTGTCAGTCCCTGATTAATGATGCTTTTCTGTACCATGCTGTCGTAGGATTACTGATGCTATTATGTACGATTCACGATGATGGAATAAAAAATCTTCCTTCGGCGGAATAGATTCTTCCTGAATGGGCGATAGATGAAGATATTGCTCTGGTCCACCATCTCTTCGTCGGGGCCCCTCTTGCCCCGCCCCCCCAGTGTGGTAGACCTCCGTGTGTACCACCTGTCATATACGGATATACGGTCGGTACCTGCTTTGTATGTATATATCTTCATGCGCACATGATATCTTCATTCGTATATAAGATATCGTCGTTTCTCAGAATCCATGAAAGCTTCTTCTGCAGGGAAGGCTGGAGCACTGTGATCTGGGTCGTAAAATGCAAAGTAAGGAGAGTTCGGATCACGATCGCCAAGTGCTTCATCTGGAGAACTCGGATCTGGATCTACAAGAGCTAAGTTGGGAGAGCTGGAATCTCGGACAAGCAACAAAGAAGTCCTGGAGAGCCCGGGTCAGAGACCAATATCAGGAGTTTAGGCAATATCTTAATAGTGATCATCCTTTTCTAGATAAGCGGGGGGGACCTCTCAATATCCCTATCTTCAGAGTACGAAAAGCAAGCATCATCCACTCCAATATAGTATTTTATTTCGGACGCAGGAGGTGCATAATTCCAAACCCTTTATGCGGGCACCGGGTGAACAGTACTGCGATCTCCTGGAGCTTACCTTACACTTGACGGGCAAGAACATCCATCACCTGATGGAGCTTACACCGGACGAGCGAGAACATAACCCGAGGGGGCTAGGTCGGTCTGGAGAGGCCGCATTGCTATTCTTTGAAGCATCATCAACCCATCGGCAATATATATATATATATTATTTATATGATTACTAAGAATCATCCACCCTTTACCTTGATGCGGAGACAGGAGGAACTGAGCCGTCATTCCTTGATGCGAAGGCTAGAGAAGCTTCACTTTCATCCGGGTTTCACACTGGCCGGGCCGGGCCGGACCTGGCCGGGGTTAGGGGCATCACCCGGCATCGGCAGGAACACAATAGTCATTCTTCCTTGGCGCTGGGGCTGGGGCCTTACCCTTTGGATTTAGGTCAGGAAGGGCAGCCCATAGCTACCGCTCCCTTCTTCCTTCTGCCTGCTTGGTGCTTGCATGCCTTCTTTACTGGAGAAAAGAACCAATCGAATTCTGTCTTGCTACCAGACAACTTCAAACTCTAAGTGCTTAGCGTTCAGTCTTCGGCAAAGAACTTGCACTCGCATGAACTCCCTTCGCTGGCAGTCTTTATATGTATTCTGACTTCTTCATAGTTGATCCAGAGAATACTATATAGTTGAGAACTCGAAAGAAAAAGCGATACGTCTGATAGCGAGCTTTCAGGATTGGATTGAATACTTGATAATCATTCTGAACTCCCTTCCGTAAGTCCTTTGCTTTTCAGTGTGAGGTTAGAGCGATCCTGACTTACCTGACTTACAAGACAACTATCATGAAAGAGCGGAAAGTGCTTGCTTGTCGAGTTGCATCCGGGTCTTCTTTCTTCTGGTGGTTGGTATTATCAATCGCCTAAGGGTCGCAATGAAGGCATAAGACTTTCCTTAATAAGAATGCATAGTTTAGAATAACTACTCTAATTCATTCGCTAGAAGTGCTTATTGCTTCGGGTATTGTGTTAATTAACTTGATGAATTCATAGTGGATAAAGAGCATACTTTCTAAACACTACTCCTGAGCTTCTTGCTTCTTGCTTCGCTCCCTAAGGTGATACTTCTTTCTGGATTGAATACCTGGCTCGTTCCGCGAGGTCAGGCTCCATTCGCAACAAGTTACCCTCGCTACGTATACAAAGCTCGCATTTGGGACGAGTGTAGTATACGGAACGAGTCAGTAGGGAAACCAGCGACGATAATAATAATAGGTACTCGACATGTACTTTACCGTATCTAATAGACTCGACTCATTAGTCTTATTATTATATACGTAATAACGATTCATAATGATTCATATAAGACACTCGACCTTTAGGTCATTTATGCGCTAGACCTTTGAAAGCCCTCTATCTATAATCTTAAGAGGGAGAAGGTAGAATTATTACGGATTGGTCCCGGGAATCACCTTTCCCACTCGGGAGAAGAGTTGTTGAAGAAATCTCAAGGGGTGGTTTGGGGAAATAAAGGGTTTTATCGAAGGTAAGTTAGTTTTGTTTGCTTGAGAAGAATAAATATGGCATTGGAAGTCACAAGAGCCCCGCCTACCTCCTCGATTCAAAAAGAACCTAGTAGCATCCCTTTTCAATTCCCGCATCGTAACTCCTCCCATGCTTATTTGGGCCCTCTTCCCCATCGAATAAGCTTGCCCGCCTCACATTTCATGAATTATATACCGTCTCATATAAGTAAGCTTTCCTACCTTAATTAAGTGAGATATTGGCCCATGTTATTATACTAGTTAATCAGAAAGTCAACTAGCTTATTAAAGAGTCCACCCCATGTATTAGGTATTAGGCCTGCCTCACGTAGTTAGACGTTCTACCTTAAGAAATGATTCCACCATATGGCACAGGGAGGACTATACATTCGGGAATTAGAGATCCCACTCGAGAAATGTGAGATTAGTATCACCTCAACCCACGGAATAATAGAGATATCCTGCTCGCTTATCCTGCTCGCTATAGATGGGGTAGGAAGGAGACTCGACCTCCAAACTAAACACGTCTATCCACCGTATTTGTTCTAAATCTCTTAGCCTTGAATCAGACAGAGAGGTCAGATTGGGCTACAACACCATCATTCTTTTAACCATCTCATTCATTCTCAACTCAAAGAAGTCAGTGTCTTTTTTTGAGTCCCTCCCTCGGTTCTTCGAGTGAAACGTAGGGAGAAGGCGGAGCTGGCAGCGCGCCTCTAGTTTGGTTTCTAATTCTGGTTCTGTTCAATCCGCATTTTCAGGTCTTATCGCTTCCGCTAGCTCAATCATAAAAGCCTTATTTGCCGCTCTTAAGGTTGTTGCTGTCTTTTATGCTCCGAATTATCGTTCTGCCAAGTCTTGCTTGCTTTTACGAATCCTGGTTCAATCGATTCCGGTTCTGCTCATCGTTATGGTGGGAAGACGACCCCTTACGTAGAAGGAGGATATGCCCAAGAGGGAACGACGGATCAAGCTTCTAACGACGGCCGACTGAAAGAGTGCAACGGATCAAGAGTCCGGATAAAACGGCAGTAGCTTCGGTACCTGCTTATCGACAGGCTCTCTCTAAAGCTTACTGGTCTACTCTTTCCCGATAACTGGAAAAAGTAATACATTCAAAATTGAGACAACTTGAAATGCACTCGCTTCTAATCTGATTAGGCGCCCGGTTCAATGATGGAATGGTTATCACTGAACAAATTGACAACCAGGCCGGATTTAGAAAGTTTCATTTATAAAGGGCACCGGCTCCCACTTTCTTTTACTCCATTGACTTTCCTGACATCTCTCAGCTACTTCCCTGCCTCTAGGTAGATGAGCACTCGAACTCAAGGCTTGGATATCCTATTTATATCCCTTATACGTTGCACCCCTGTCACCTCCTACGTGTATGGCCATTTCTAGCTTACTCTACCGCCAACTTATGGCATTGATATGGCTTAACGACAAATTCATTTCAGTTTCAAAAGCTTGCTTTAATAGTTGTAGACAAAGAATTGACTGCCTCCGATAATACAAGAACCTTTTTATTTACTTCTTTCTATAATCTCAGCAACCCGATTGGAATGCGAAGTCTTTGAGACGGGGACTACGATTGCAACTGGGCTAGCCCCTCTTCTTCCTTTTCCAATTGCTTCTGGATAGAAGCCATGTTTGTGGATGTTGCCACGTATGTTGTGGCGGTTTGCCGATACCGCTTTAATTCATACTTTAAATTCTAAACCACAGAATTCTTATTCCCCCGATCATGCCGGAAAGATGCTCTAATAGGGAAGAGAAGGTGATCGGATAAAGAAAAGGTAGGTATCTACGAAGATCGGATCAATGAGGTCGGTCGAGTCACTCAGAAAGATCTAAAGCATAATAGAATATATAATATGATAGGTCAGGCGAGGAACTAAAGGATGGACCTAACGAAGTGCCTCAAGCCCCACCTTTTATAACAAGCCAGATATCGGCATAATTACGTATATAATAATGCAGGTAAGATGAGCCAGCTTAACGTTCCCTCATCCACACACAATCTACACAGACAAGTCAATAAAAAACCAAAAGCATAATTACATATATAATAGCATTGGTAACCGAGTCTAGCTTCACTCCAGTCAATCAAGCCCAATCAACTTTACCTAAAGAACTCACTTACTAAGTACAAAGGAAGGGATATGGGCTGGCTCCCAATCAAAAGGTTAGACTTACGATTAGGGGAATTTTAACGGAGGTTAAGCCAGCTCTTAACTAAATAAAAGCAAGCGGGTTGGGTCGGTCATCCCATGGCTTCGATTCCGTTTCCGATCAAATGCGAGTCTAAACCAATCCAATCAAATAAATTAGCCCACCGGACCGACTGAGGAAGTAAGAATGACTGAGTTGAAGATAGGAGACGGCTGCCCCCGAGATAGGGCGTTCTACCGGGGAGGGATCATACATCGTATCCCAACCAATAGTTGCTTGCCCTTATTGTTTGTCCCGACTGAAGCGATGCGCTATAGATGGAAAAATTAGCCCAACCTCTTTACCTAATTAGTTAGATGGATGGATGCGGGCAGCGTAGGTGAATCCGGCCATGCAGAGACGCACTTCCGTTATGTCCTTCCTTTCCGAACCGCCCATTTCTCTGGCACCCTATTAATTTATTAATTTATAAGTAGGCGATTTAAAGCATTCTTCCTTAAAATAAAAGGATTGACCGAACCAAGAAAGGGATACGGATACGGGTTCATGCCGACCAAAAGAAGAACTTTGACCAAACGATAGTGAGGGATCATACTGGGTGTTATCCACCCAAAGGGAAAGAATATATTTACTTTGACCGAACGAAGTTCTGGAGCAAATAAAGCCGACCCAATAAAAGGTTTAGAATGAGTTCTTGGAAGAGGATATAGTTATCGTACCTCTCGTGCCGCTATTAGGCTGGATCCTGACCTCGTGTTGCTCATGGGATGGGTTTTATAATCCATACCGACAAGCAACTGGTCTGGTTGAAGCTGTTACCGAGAAAGAGAAATAAGATCAAGGTGATATCAAGCCAAAGGTGCAGGCAGCTAGAGCTAGTGATTGATACTTAGACTGATACTTAGACTGATACTGTGCTAGCTGAACATGGTCTCGTGCTTCTTCTATCGCTAGATAGTAGTAGGCGGGTAATAAGTACCTAAAGCAATTGGTACGGTCAAAGCTGTAATGCAATAGTCTGGGCTGTGACCGAAACCTACAAGCAAGCAAACCTACCTTTACTTATTCTACCGCCTCTGAGGAAGAGGTGGGCATCCTCTGAACTATAGGCTGGGAAGCCTTCCTCCCGAGCTTGGTTGGGCTCATAATCTTTCAACCGGGACTCGTCCTAGTTCGTGGGCTGGGAAGCTGTTACCGAACCCAAGCTATAGTTCAGGTTGATGCTGTTACCAATCAATATAATAGCAAAGTGAAGCTTATCAAGCCAAAGGAAAGGGTAAAGCTAGAGCTAGTCATTGATACTGATTGAAACTGAGAATGAGCTAGCTGAACCTCGTCTCGTGCTTCTATCGCTAGCTGTTAGGCTGGGCATCTATCGCTAGCCGTTAGGCTGGGTAATCATCCCAAGCAATTGGTCCGGTTAAAGCTGTTACCGAAACATACCCATTGCTAGCTAACGAACCTTCCAAATGGTCTAACCAGAGAAGTTGTCCAAGCAAACTGGTCTAAGCCATACAACCTGTGCTGAACCTCGTCTACCAATTGTCCCATCAAAGTGGCGAAACAGAACCATTCAAAGCTGAACCTATTGCTACGGGAATAAACATTTTCACTTAACCAAAAGCTAATCACGGGAATAAACATACCTGTGCTCTTGAAACTGGGCTACCCGAAACAGACTATCGCTTGCTAACTAACCTTCCTAGCTCTGGGAACGAATAAACGGTACCCACCAATAGCTATTCTCGCAAGCTAACGAACCATCCAAGCAATCAATATCACTGCCCACCTAGACTGATTAACCCTACCCCCAAGCAATCTAAACAAGCAATCAAACCTGCCAAGCCATCGAACCAATCTAAAAGCCAGAGCCATCGAACCAAGCAATCTCACCCGACAAGCTATCTATCCCTCGCCTACCCCTACCTTAATAGATATTGCAGGTACCGAGATATGGCAAACTGCACTGAAACAGTAAGGAAAAGGAAATAAGCCAGAATTCCAAAGCAATTGACAAAGTCTGTTTTTCTATATTGACTTGTATCATTTCGGTAACCTGAGATATAATAAAGAGAAGACATAACTCCCTTCAAACTATTCCGAACTATACTATTGACCTAACGACTTCATTAAGTGGGTATAGTAGTCTAGTGGTGGAATAGCAAAAAGATATCTGTCCTGTGCTTTTACACGCTAACTAAGGCACTTTCTTCTTACTTCCTTGGCCGCACTCGTCTATTATCATTTCGGTAACTAGATAATAGTGAGAACCACTTCCATTCCCAGCTTGAGACATTTCTTTCATGCCAGTCCCGTAGGATAGGCCAGCCAGAGAGGATCCTTTGCTTGCATGCATCCCCATTCCCCTTCCAGCAAGCAAGCCGGCAAGCAAGCTTTCCCTCGCTAACTCAATGCCTGACAGAAACCCCCTACGCGTATGACCAGTAATGCCTTTCAGATGCGGGGATACTTTCAGATGCGGGTTCTGAAACTGACAGATGCGGGTTCTTATATAGAACTGAAAGATGCGGGATCTATATCGTAAAATATGGGCCATTAAAAGACTTCCCTGGGCCATTATTAAGGGTTCATTCCAATCTTTCCATCTTTCTTTTCTCGGTATCTCCAAATGCCTCTTTCGGGCATGACAAGTGACATTTATCTCTGCGGTTCGTTTCTCACCCTTAATTATTATATACGTAATTACACCAGGGGTCGCCCGCAAGGGGTCTTTTCACCCGCAATGGATCGATTCACCCTTAAGCTTAAGGGGTCGATAAAGGCTTTGACTTCGACTTCGTTACTTTCGTTAGAGAACTTCGACTTCGTGAAAGGCTTTCGAAATGGAATTGCACCTTTAAATGGCTGTGGCTTTCGGGCTTAGCTGTGTAAGTGTCCTAGGCGTACTAAGGTTGTTACCTTTAAGAATGAGTAAACCATTAAGTTCAGTGGGGACGTAGCTCTGGGACCTCTAGGATGGGATTGAGTCACTATGCTAAAAACCGCCCTTACCACTAATAGTCTCTGCTAATACCTACCCTGTTTACCGTTTTATAAAACAATTCTACAATAAGTATACTAGGCGCTTTAAGGAGTGAGCTGAATAGATATATCCATATATAGAGATCCAGCTTGTAAAGACCCAGATCCAACAGCAGCAGTAGCAGCATCAGTAGATTCTTCTGTTCGAGCATATCCAGTAGTAAAGGCAACAGAGTAAGCACGAGCATGGGTAGCATTCCTTCGCCCTGTTCCGACTTTATGCACACGCACCTAACAGTTGTGCTGCGGCGGATCGAATCGGAGATTGTGCTACGTTGTATCGAAGATGGGATCGATGCCATTTACCCCTTAAAATGGGATATCTAGGTACTATACCAGGAATTTGTCACACATTTTCCTTGCCCGATGCGGACAAGCGGGTAAACCCCCTTATAGAGAAAGAATCTTGAAAAGAAAGGAAGGGTTAGGTAGAAATAAGGGTTAGGTAGAAATAAGGGCTATTAGAGGTATAAATCAGGGTTAGATATAATTCAGGTTTAGTTTTCTTTCCTCCAGAGATGAACCTATGCAGTCCAACCTGACTGAGCAGTCCTGGTCAGCTGAGTGGGTGCTAAAAGCCTATCCTCCAGCCGTGCTCAAGGATAGATATATCTTGACCAAATTTTGCCTTACTGTATGGGCTTAAATTAGGGGCTTTCCTTCCCCAAACTTACTACATGATATTTGAATCACTTATATAAAAACGGGATTCTCTGGCCAACCAAAAAAGACGTATTATTTCTTTTTTTATGGCTAGTACCTTATCCACCTGGCTTCCCTACCCACGTGGGCAAGACCTTCCCACCAAGACCTTCAAAGAACTCAAGGAAAAGCAGCCCAATCAAAGCAATAGACATTGTCCATGACCTCTTGCAGGTAAGGAATCAGAAAAGGGTAGATGGGGTACCCTTAGTAAAAACAACTTGGATAACAATACTGTGCAGCATACAATGTCCTCGTCGAAACATTCCGCAACCTGACACCTTACTTGGGTTATTACCTTATAATTGGCTTTGCTCAAGCCTTCCCTCAGGTGGTCCTTCGTAAAGTCGAGTCTTTTTTTCTTTGGTTGTTCATCTTACCTACCCAGTCTGGTTGATACCCTTCCACATCAGGGTCTGGGATGTTATACATTCCCTGATGACATGCTTCCCAAATAGTACGCCTGACACGCGCCCCTGTTCCGTTCCGTGTGGACCTCG
>Ga0316216_1000022_pt1 | contig 23058 bp, 12 predicted proteins | sample NRE6metagenome_FD_207800 | JGI IMG/M metagenome (GOLD analysis project Ga0316216, IMG submission 207800) | Spruce roots microbial communities from Maridalen valley, Oslo, Norway - NRE6 | ecosystem: Host-associated > Plants > Roots > Unclassified | place: Norway: Oslo | collected 2017-09-15
ACATACGTCTTAATCGGGGTGCTGGTACCGATCGTTAAACCATACATCATATTAATCAATACGTTTCCCTTGATACGTGCCCCCTATCATTATTAGGTACTCGAAAAAAGAAGAAGGATAGGAAGAAGGATAGAAATAGCATTGATTGCCCGCCCATTCCTCAATGACTGACCCTGCTCTTGGAACTTGGTAACTACCCGAGCTAGAAGTTACCTGAATTCGAGAGCTGGTTGGTGGGTAACCCTATCAATCTATTACCTCTTCTATCAATCTGCCTGCCCGCCTTTTGATAGCTTTAGTTTTAGCAGTCGCATCTGAGCATTCGCATTGGCATTCGTGGGCATTAACAACCCTTGAAAAGAATTGACTTAACGTACCTGCCTAGCCTGCCTAACCCAGATGAGCTTTTGCAGATGATCTTTTATGCATAAAATAGCCTAAAGATGAGCTAACCCAAAGTAATCGCCCACTGGGTTTCCTTCCCCACTGGTTCTACAGGCAAGCGCCTACATTAAGTCATAACATGAAGTCATAAGGCAAACATTAAGTCATAACATGAAGTCGGCAAGCCCCTCTATAGGCACTCTCTATAGGCACATACTATAGGCACAAGTGAATAAATAGAAGTGTTCGAGGGTTATAAGTGTGCGAGGCATTAGTTTGGGTTAGTGTCCCAGGGTGATAAGTGTCCGAAGCGCTTAAGCCCCTCGGAGAGTACCTGAAGAATGTAAGTCAAAACCTTTTTTTTCTCCCATGACCGCAACTATTCCTAATGTAGTAAAAGCTAATGATTCGGGTCAATATCGTAACTAAAATAGGGAAGAACTCATTGGTGTTGTTGTTGTAGAGTCTATTGTATGGGCTTGTCGTTCCTTACTGTGTAATGAATGCATGGATTGTCTATGTCTGATGGGTTATTGGCTGCGGCTCATAAGGCTTTGAGGGTATAAAATGAAGCACTTATCTGTCCCATTTCTTACTGTTGTTTCCATTAGGCTTTGAGGGTATAAAATGAAGCACTTATCTCCCCCATTTAGTCTTGTGGTGTTTTTCCATAATGTGGTAGGTTGTTTGAGTAATTTACCGTAATAAGTCCGTAAGAAGACTCCCATCTTTTGTTGCCCTCTCGCTAAGCTGTTCCTGTCAACGCTTTTGTGTGTGTAGAGGGAGTGCTTCGTTGGATGGCATAACTCAACTACTGGTAAAGTCGTAAAGTGGGACTCCGGTCCGACATCCTAGCGCCTCCGCCAGTGGGAGTTATCCTATCAGATCGTATGTGTGGGTAGCGGGGGTGTATAATCTCATTCACTGGGTGGGCATGTTGGCGAGGCTGAAGCTCTGTGTCCCTCTGTTGAGATCAGGTTCTTGCAGAGCCAATGAAATTCCTTAGGTTCCCCTTAACTCCCATCTGTGAGTGTAATAGGGGCGTGAGGTTCATCAGGCTGGATTGCTTCCTCTGTATGTCTCTTTGTGTATCGATGGTTTTATCCCTTCGTGCGGGTGTAAGGTGTATGATCAGTACCCAGTTGTCTTCTGGGTCTCTGAGTGATCGTCGGATCCATAACCTATGGTTATGTGTGTCACTGTGTTTGTCAATCAAGTCTGTTGTTCCGTTCCGTTCACACGCGTGCTTGTGTACTTAATTAATCCTTAACAAGTGTCTTATCTTATTCTTATCTCTCTAGTTACTTTATTATACGTAATTACATATATAATAAATAACCAGCAGCCACTTACTTATTGGCTTGGCCTGGTCGACAATGTGATTTGCGAATAAAAGAAAAGGTGCTTCCTTCGCTCACCTTACATAGTGAGGTTTATATAATCTTTCCAGGAATATAATCTTTCCAGGAATTAGCATGATCCCCTTATGGGAATCTATCCAGGAAACTAGCAAAATGGCGGACTCTACAGTTATGTCGAACCGAGACACAGAAAGCAATCCGGCTTTCGTCTCTCTTTAACCTCGCTACAAAGGAATCTCTATCGTTTTCGAGAGATTAAACAGCTCACCAGTGGAACCTATCCATATAAGATGGATAACTGGTCACTATTCGTATTCAGTAAACAATGAAAGCAGATTTCCTACTAGAAAAACGCTTTTATTCAATTATAAAAGGGACATTTAGATACGCATATTAGAACTGCTCCTATATTGGCGTGAGGTGCCAACTTTAAAGGTAATATTAAAAAATACATCTCTAAAGGCAGCCGTTTAGCGCCTTAAAATTACCCTATTTTTTCGGAGGGTAATATCTGCGTTTCCCCGCAATAGGGTCCCATTTATATGGGATATTCGTCCAATCTACTTGATTGTGGCCTATTGGTCTCCCTCTCTTACTTGTGCTCGTCGTTTCTTCATGAGTCAGGGTTAGCTTCTCTTGATGGGAAGGCGGCGCCTTCTCTCCCGCTTCTTTTTCTTCCCTCACTTCTTGGGGGATTACTACAGGCTGAGAAAGGGCCTTCTTTTCCCACTGTTTCAAGCTCTCCTCCGCTTTTAAATAATCAATCCAAAATGGGCTACACCTCTTCAAAGTACCTAGGATCAAATTATACCGGTTGCTCTCCTCTCCTCCCCACATTCTGCGGCGAAACATGTGAGCCTCTAAAGTAAAATTAAATAGTGTAGCCCCGATTCGTTCCACATTTAGCGAGGTGGAAGACCCTCCGGTATTTTTGTGATCCCATCTCAATCTTTTAAAACGGTTCCAGAATTTGCTTAAAGGGCTTCCGAAATCTGTTATAGATCTAGACAGACGGGGAGGTTTATGATCTCCAGAAATAAAGATTACCGGGGTATTCCGTTGCCTGCGGTAAACGTACTGTTCCCCCCTTCCCCATTGAAAACTAACAGGTTGGCCAGAAATGATTTGTGTTAGCTTGATTGCGAAAGGAGAACTTGCCCCATTCTCTGTGCATATTTAAGGTTTGATCCTTTCATAGACCCAGAGATCCCGACCGCAATCCGCGTTCTGAAAATTCTCGATATCAAGTGGGATAAAAAAGACCCTGAGGACTTTGGAAAGTAATGCCACAAAAGCCCGAGCATCTTCCTCGGATCCCTCCACACCTTCTATTACATATGGAGAAGATCCTTGGGGGAAAGGGTACTCGAGCGTGGTAGCTAACCAGTGGAGGATATGCCTTTGGTGCGGCATAAGATCCTTCTTGCCATATGGAGAAGGAAAGTTTTGGGCCCTTAACCACAAATACAAGTGCTCTAGACCCCTGAGCTCCTCGCTGGGTGAGCGGGAGGGCCCCTTCTCCTTCTTCATTTCACTTTCCAAAGAAGGAACATTAGGAATCTCTTCAGGCACGGGATCTATAACGGGTGCGCGGGAGGAACCTCTCTCCTCCCCTTCATTCGCTGAAGGATAGGGTTCATATTCTTTTTTTAGGAAGCAGGACAGATCCTTTTATTCGGAAAAAGAAGGATGGCGGCTTTCGACCAAGCTATAGCCTTCCCGAACTGCCCGGGCTTTTGCTTCCTTTAGCGCAATTTTTTTCGTACTGGCTAAGTACCCCGCATAGATTAGCCCTAAGGCTATTCCCCCTGTGAGGAGTTCGCCTTCTTCAGTCAAAAGCAGTGTGCACCACGAATTAAACCCCTTGACTTGAGGTGAAAGGAAAAAGGTAAAGGTTAGAAGCTTGTCTGATGGCCTAGGCTTCTGGCAGCTAAAAAGGTTACACGTGTAGCTCTTAGTGGTTCGCTCAGTTGGCTCATAGGGGAAGACTCCTCCTCAATCAATCTCATCTTGATGGTGCTAACATGTCTAATCGATATGCTCTTAAGTACACAACATGGCTTAATCTCATTCTTCTGGTGGAGAACATGGGGAACTCACATATAAGCCGTTCACTCGCTGCAAAAGCCATTCACTGAAACCATTCACTTAAGCCGTTCCGTTCACCCACTGCACATAGAACGTTCACTGCCTACCCCTTAGCCCCACCCACGAACTAGTCAACCTCACTCTAGCAAAACGTCTAACCATTATCTCATATGGCGGGGTCTCCTCTCTCGGCGGGTATGTAGGAACGATAGGGGACATTTCTCTAGCTATGATGGGTAACTTCTATTCTCGGCCATTGAAGGGTAACACCTCTCTTGTCAGTTGGCAACTTGGTTTCTCGTAAAACCCCCGGTGCCTTACTCCCGGCAAGTATAAAAAAGCAAGCTATCCATCCATTTCCTTGCCTCACATGCTAGGCAACTTTTTCTATCACCACCACGCGCTAGGCACGCTCTATCGTCTGGCGGCCTTCTCTGCGGACTTCTCTTTTCTCGTCTGGGGTAAAGCATGGCTGCAATGTTTGAGTTAGGGGAATGGGTGCACCTCAAAACGCTGGCACTAAAACCTCCCTGAATGGCTCAACCTCCCTGCCCTCTCTGAAAGTCTCTCTGTGTGGCGCGTGTTATCTGTGTCTGCATGTATGGATATATGTGAGCAGCTCTGTGCTCTGACTGGGACTGAGTAGCAGCAATGACTAGCTGCAGTGAGTAGAGCTTGTAGCACTGACTAGAGGTTGTAGCACTGACTGGAATGATCTTATGGTTGCTTCTATGAGACTGGTGGCAATGACCTTAAGGCAAGGACTCCCGGCAATGTATCGGCAATGAGAACTGGCAATGACAACCGGAAATGACTAGCATCTATGAACTCTGAGTGTTAATGACAACAGGCTATCGGCAATGCCCTTCTGTCTATGATTGGCTATCTATGTCAGGTGCTTATTGTGTGAGTCATCTATGTGAGGTGCTCTTAGTGAGGTGCAGTAGTCACTCTGTTTCCGTCTATGTAAGTGAGGTAGTAACTAAGGTTCCGTACATACAACCCCGTGGGGCACATGTCAATCGGGTATGGAGACCAGGGGAACATCTAAATCGTTCATGTGTGAAACCAGGGGGAAATATCCTCTTATCTCGGGCATGTAAACCAGGGGAACATCTTAATCGGTAATGAACCAAGGGGTAACCTCACTGGTCTGGTGGTAACTTCCAACTCATCAGGTGTTAAGTCCTTCCCTCATCTTATCTGGTGGTTATTGTGAAGGTATCAGTAAAATGACCCTGTCCATGCACCCGTCGAACAAAGCACATAGCCGCCATGGTCCCATGCACATCGCCGTTGTTCCCTGCGCATAGTCCCGTCTGGGGTTATGGGTAACTCCCTCCCTATCTTGGGTAACCATGGTGGACATCACCTCTCGGGTATGGTGGAGACTTGGAATGGTGTAATTTGGGGGTGCACCTCACGCTGGGGCTATATCATCCGTCCCCTCTGTCCACACGTTCCGGCCAGCAGCATCAGAAGAAGATTAAGTTCTCAATCAATCCGTGGAACTCAAGAAATCTCGTCTGTTGGTAACATGGCTAAATCGATATGCTCATATGTAAACAAGCATGATTAAATGTCTTCTGGTGGTCACATGGGGGCAATGAGAAAGCAAGCAAACCAAGTTCTTCACTTCATATCGAGAGGGAGAGCAAGAGATATACGGCAAGAGAGAGACGGAAAGGTAGCATTCAATCGATCAGCAGTTAGTTAGTTGGTACCCGGCCGGTTGTGATGTGTAGGCATTTGGTGAACGCCCCTATCTCTTCTGTTGTCAACTTGGAATGAGTTTGGGGATATGCTCGTAAGGTAACAACTTGAACTCTTTCTCCTAATCTGGTGTCGACTTGGTGAACATAATCTCTCGGGTATGGTGGAATAAGGCGAGGCTTGATAGCTGCTTTCATATAGCTTACTGAAGGAATGCAACAGGCCGCTAGGGGGATGGAATAATCCGAAGACCTGACCTGCTCCCGAATAGCAATATCTTTTAAGCTGCGACCACCAGATGAAACAGACAGCTTCAATTCTAACAGGATCCCCCACTTAATGCTGCTGAACCAAGAACTTCCTTCTTTCGATTGGCATGACCGACCGCATTAACACTACGTCCTCGCCACGGGTTGTCCACAAAAAAAGCAAAAAAAAGCACAGGAAAAGCCAAGGATGGAAGATGAGTCATCCGGGGGGCTCAAGTGGACACCAACGGCACGGAAAAGGCCTTTTAGGCTGTTTTCTTTAGCTGCTGCTTAGACTAAAAGCAAGTGTTGTCCATAGGGGGGGGCTCCCCAGGAGGGACTAACTGGACTCATATAAGCTTCTATTAAGGCTTCTTGTTTCCAATGAGAATCTTCCTCTCCAACAACAAAGGTAGTTAACCAAATTATGCATCAAGAGTGAAAGCTGTTTAATACCAGTAAAAAAGTGCATTCCCAAATGATCAATTTACGAGGATAAATAGCTTATTTTTCGCTCAAAACCAGACCTAATCAACACCCCGATGGGTTATTTTTAAATAATAGTGTGCATTCACCAATCAGACTTATGCCGATTTAAAAGGCTATACAAACTTTGGTTATTGGGGTAGTGGAATGGGAGGTAAAGTGTGCTTCTTATGGGATCCAGTAAATAGTAAAGGCGGCTACCAGCTAGTGTGTTGTGTTCATGGAATCAGGCAAAGAAACTATCTAATAAGAAGCTATGAGGCTCGTAGGCTAGGCTAGTACTTACTTGTCTAGTTCTTTCTATAAAGCCGACCATATTCACTTGGATCAAAGTGCATGTGGGCGAGACTCTTTAAGGGCTTGTTTATCAGGCACTACTGGGGGGCTTTATTAGGCTTTCCCATCCAATGGAGGTACTAGGTCCAGATCTAAATAGGTGACTTCAGCTAGGTCCAGTTAATAAGATGGCTTGAACTCTTATACTGATCTTCACTCCACCTTTTTTTACAACTTCATACAGTTTTTACTTGGATCAAAAACGGTCTTCACACGGACGGATCAAAGTAATGGTCTAAGTACAAATTTTAAGCTTACAAATATGTTATCTCCGACTCAGCGTCAGGGGCATAAAGGTGGTGGCATATCCAGTAGATTCAACAGCTGATCCAGGAACTGACTTGTATAGTAGTAGTTATGTATCTACAGCTTATGGTCTTAACTACTCCACAGACAAAAGTGTGTACTAATAAGGCTTTATGTACTTTACGCAACTGAAAGGACCCTTCAAAAAGCTCTTCGAGGGGAATAAATAAAGGGCCGGCGCCTTACCTTCGCTATGCTAAGGTAAGGTTTCGGGGCAGTTCGCTTGAATGAAGCAAGCCAGGGCCAGTTCTGTATAGAGGTAGCTAGGTGGAATAAGGAAAGGATTATTCTAGTGCCAGTAAGACTCGCATGCATAAAAGCGCAGGTAGGCAATGATTAGGAAGGCGTTATCCCTTACCTGCACTAGCTTGCAAGGTCAATAACGATTGAGGAAATAAAATAGGACAGAAGTTGCTAGTTGCGGTAGCGAGGAGGAAGGCTCGTCCGACCAAAAGGAGGGCGAGGAGATAAATTTGCTACTTCAAGGGCGGAATTTTATAAGGAACCATTACTATTTATTCTATAGGCCAAGTTACCCGCTCGCTCTCTTGCTAGCGTAGTTTACAGCTCCCTCTGTATCCAAAAGTATTGAGTAAATGGCTGGGCTAGTGGGTTGGCTCCCTCACGCGGTCAAGGCTTATCAGAGTTACGAAGTGAGTAAGGTCATTGACTGGATATTGTATGTGCTGCCAATCCATTCCCTTTTATGGGATGGAAATTGGATGAAACCTTTTCAACGGTCCAAGTGTATTGCCAGTATCCGTGGGAGCACAAATATATTGGCCATTACACCAAGATATATTATCACTTATTAAATCCTTTGTATTAACTAACTTTATTCAAGAAGTGCCCGAAGTTGTCCAAGAAGCTATCCATGTATTAGAACAGATCAAAGACTGGTATGTGGATGAGAAGTTTACTTATATAAGAGTGTATAGATCGACCAAGGCTACTCTCCCTATGCATGTGCCAAATTGACTACTTATTCATAAAGTAGCATAAAAAATATATACATTGTTTTAATGATGCACTAGCTCATATACAGAAGAATTGCAGTCCCACTTCTATTGTCTAAATAGGATTTTATGGACTGACCCACTCTATTTTTATAAAATGAAAGTATACAAAATGGAGGAATACGTGTTTGAAGAGGATACGTTGAATATGCATGACCCTATGAAGGTGGAAAGGCACCGGACTTATGTGGACATAACTTGGCCCTAGTACCACAAAGAATATATAGAGTAATAAGTGAAGAGTTTCACATTAGGCATACCCCCAACATTCATGGTGCCGTTACGTCTTATTGATGAATAAAAGCATTTGACTTAGTTTCACACGGCTAAGCAGAAGGGGCTCGCTACGCTAGTCTTGCTGGTATTACTTTGGTGCTCCTGCTTAGTTAGCGACTGGTAAATGAACTAGTTAAAACCTGGCCTTGTCAAAGTGAGAAATTGGAAAGTGAAAAAGTGGCATATTAAAGGCAAGACCTATCGAACCTATCCAGGTGGAAAATTCGAGAGTGCGAAAGGGAAGTGAGGTGACGTTAAGTATCTCTTAGAGGTACGAGGGCGAGCAAAACCAAAGCATTCATTCGGCGGCGTGTCCAGAGCCCGCCCGTCTTATCACTGTGTATTTTTGTATGTACGTGTCTCGAGCCAGCCCTATAAACACTGACTGTTGTCTGTCCGTGCGCTTCAACCTTTGAGGAACGACCCCGCCTGCCTATTAAGTGTTTGCTTTCGAAGAACGACCAGTGCCTTCGAACGACCGACCACCAAGTGCTTCCCTTAAAACTACTGCGTATCCTCGCCCTTGATTTCTTCCCTTCAAAGAGCGTAGCTCAGGTACAGGATACTTTATACTACTCTCTCGAAGTAGCTATTTCTAGTTTCTTTATTCCCCTCAAAAGGCTCTTGAGGTGAGGTCCTGGTCTTACTTGCCTGCCTTAGTGAGCTAGCTCTGCACAGTGTCCTGTAGACTCCTCCCTGTTTCCATCTGAGTAAGACCAGCCAGGTTCACATAGAATAACTTTATAGTTAAAGCGCTTTCACTAGCGAATTGACCAGTTTCGGTTGCTAAGCCCACCAGCTAGCGATAGATGCCCACCAGTTCAATAGATGGTAAATTAAATAAGCAAAGGGGAAGCAAGGTATTTCAATTACAGCTGCTCTATATAAGGCCAGGTTAACAGAGTTAGTTGAATCTACCATTGACAAGGCCATCTTTTCATTTTCCAAATTACCATGAGGCTATCCCTTTATTTCAGAATCTCTTCCCTCAAATTACTGGGTTAATCCATCCTCGATAAATACACTCTACTTTGAACCTCCCACTTCGTCCCATCTACGTCACTCTGTATCACTGCTTCTAACCTAAAGCCTGGAATCCCCTGGAATAAAGAAGGCGTTATTCGTCTGGATATCGAAGTATCCCAACCAAGGCCGCTAAAGCTGCTTCAGGGATAACCTTTCTTTGCCAGCACCAGTGAAATTGGTATTAAACCGATAACAAAAGGACTGAGAAATAGGTGGCGCACTCTCACTAATTAATATATTTATTTACTAGGCAGGGAGGGGAACGAATGAGGACAATAAAATACGTATATCCAGTCAGCAAGCACTCGAGGCAACTAATCCCTTGATGGCCAATGAGAAATCTCTTTCCTGCAAGCATTCGAACTAATAAGCATTCCGATCATAAAGCAATAGATTTGGTTAGTCTTTTCCCGGTGTAGGCAAGCATTCAAACAATTAATTTAAAGCAGATTCATTGTAGTTGATTATTATATCCTTTACAAAAATGGATTGAACCGGTCTGTATTGACTGGATTTCACAGAACGTCGTCTAATTCACGTATATATCCTTCATGTATGAAAGTTCAAGCGGTATCAAGGTTAGAGTTTTAGTGTAATTCGTAGATAGGTAGAGTATTGTGTATAGATCAAGGTAGTTCGTATATAGCTGCCTTCTGTAGGTTCCTTGTTTCGGTTCTTTGTGAGGGACTACCAGATTCATCAAAGGCACTAAGTTCGCTTGGGAAAGAATCAATAAAACAGTGCCATTCGCTGGTTTTGGATATTTATATTGCCTTTTTAGGGGAGACAACCAAACCAAACCAATATACGAGACTGGGATAATGCGGGCGTGTTGGGTGATGCGGCATGTGGTGAGGGTTGAACGGGTACGGCAATGGGTGTACTTATCTACTATAGGCTGACTGGCATAGAGTAAAGCCATTGAGTACAATACATCGAGAGAGTACAAGACATGGAGTACAAGCATCGACTCTTGGCGTCGACTCCTGTATGAATCCTGGGCATGGGTACTCTATAACAGGTAACGCACATAGAACACCTCCTGTTCACGTCGAACTGGTCAAACACGGACAACCATCTCCATCCAGGGCACGGGGTATTGCAGTGGTATGTGATCGAACTATGGTAATTGTGCTATGGGAAGGTATCCTATACTGGGGAATGGGGTAGTAATTGTGCAATGTGAATCGGGCTCAACTAGGGACTTGTGCTCTGGGAAAGCAATCAACCGTGAAGATAGAGCCAGCAGGTGAGCATGAAGATGTCGCTCTGCATTACTCTTTAGCTCTTGTATTATATATGCAATTATGCCAATTTACTTTGTGTATATTTTTGTGTAGCAGAGTGTGCCCCGTGATTAGGCCCCTCCCCCTCCCTAGGTTGTATCGTTTTCTGCTCTTGCCAACGCCATTTCCATCATTAATTGAAAATTGTAATTACAATTCGCCGACGCCCTTATTGCCAACGCCAATTACAATAAACATCGAACTCAACATGCATCGCGGAATCCTCATTTTATCCCCTCATAGCGGACCCCTGCTACTAATTGTGTAACCTAATGGAAGCTCACCTAACATCTTGTAACCAGCCAAACCTCATCGTGCCCTAAAGCATCGAACCGGCAGCATCGTGTAACATCATCAAAGCATCGTCGTGTATAACATCATCGCTAATAGTGTAAAAAAAATCATCGTACCTAATCGATCGCGTACTCCATTGCTAATTTTGTGATCGAACTTATACGTCCTCATCATGTGCCGTGTCCTAATCAGCTACGTGTCATCTTGGTACTTGTCATAGTGTTGTCTGTAGCGGACTGAGAAAAAGCAAGGTTCGAAGCGTCTGTCCTGTTTACACGGGGTAAAGCGTTAGAGCTCCCTGGGCAGTTGTAGCTGCCGTTGTTGCCGTATCCGTACCTTACCTGCATGAAATAATCATTTTGAAAATGAAAAAAGCGAGTTCGATAACGCAGATTAATAATATTACTTGAATATATAGAGCAACTTAAAACCTGTAACCCTTAGATCGAGTAGCTTGTAATTAAACTAGTTAAAGGTGGCATCCAGCCCCAAATAGCTCTTGGGATAGGCTGATTAAGGGTCCCATCATTATCAAATAGGTTTACGGGTTGTTATGTTAAGTATATTTCCACATGCCTATTTTGCCTTAAGTGGATTGCTAAATTATTCAGGATAGGATCGGGATTAAGTTTAGCCAGAGCGAGCTGCCCTTGCCTATAGGGATCTGGAAATGAAAGGAATGCTCTCTTTGCTCCCTTCGCCTCTGATTTAAGGTCAACCACTCGGTCAAATGCAACCACGGTGCCTCCACCCTAGCTTCTCCTGTCTCCACCTCTGCTACTGTTAGCCGTGCTACCCTCCCCGCTTTAGGGTCCCAATATGGAAGGTACGCTAGGCGAGGTGCAGCCTTTGCTACGAGGCGATCAACTACCTTTACGACACCTGTATCTGCTGCTATGGGTACAGGATCAACTGCTTCTTCGACTGGATCAATTGGCTCCAGTTCCACTGCTATCTATGGTTATGAAACTGCTAGGTAAAATACAAGGTGTGGTGCGTCTTGCTTCTCTTTGTCATATGGCCTGTGGGCTTCTTCTTTTACCTCCCGTGCGATCTGGGGATCTCCTGCCTTATACTGCAATCTTAGGATCTCCTGGCTTTCCCACTACAGGGGACTCTGCAACTCGATTTGCTCGAACTAGCGGGTCTATTGGCGGCTTTAGAACTATCTCTTAAAGTGGAAGGAATGCTATCTTTGCCTCTAGGTCCTTTGCCTCCACATCCTTTGTGGCTTACATTTGGTCAACTACTATATATGATATGGATCTGAAACTTAAAGGGGCACTTATGTTGGTTCTTAAATTGGGATTGACTAATATGCCGCTAGGTCAACTCCTGCTCCCTATGGCTCTGCCACTGGGGGATTTTATGTATTTGCCTCTCTTCTTGCTGCCTCCGCTGCGGGGAACGGTAAACATCTGGCTCTAGGTCTTTATATGGAAGGGATGCTACGTACTCTCAATATGGAAGGTATGCTTTGAGCAACGGCCCTTAAACAAGTGTCTTCGCATAAACTGATCATGGACATGGAATTGGATCTGGATCTGCTACCCACGCCTCTGCAGGTGGTTATGGGTTCACTCGGCCAACTCGATCGGTCAATGAATCGATCAAAATTATCGTATAACGAACTAGTTTCTGATTGATTCCTGCGCGCATTAACACATATAAAAGGCAGCTAGACTGGTAATAGTCCAATGTACGGCAGTCGATCCAGTTGTTTCTCATGTTTTCCTTGACCTAGTTGATCGAGTTGGGGGTGCATCCTATATTATATAAGGAAGAATGCTTATTGCCCTCCTTAATAAAGACCTTAAAGCTCGAATTATCCAACTTTGTTAGCCCCAAACGGCTTCACCGACTTCCCATAGAGCTTTCGCTTTCCAAGCATTCACAAGAATCAATCACACTTGCTTCATTCATCGCTTAGTCCGTGGGTACTTATACCTTTCCGGACGGGATCAACCAACCTTATCTTGACTTGATTATACTGCCTTCACCCTACTATTTATGGAGTGCTGGTCCCACCCACCTAGAGCTTCTGCTAGGAATAATCTCAGTAGGGGAGGTATGCTATTATTAACCCTTTCACCCCCTACCCTTACCCTTGATTAGGTGTTACCATACCGGGAACCCATCCACCTTATTACCTAGACCTGGTAGCCCTAGACCATGAATGCTTAGGTGCTACTGCACTATACCTTATCGGGACGGACGGCATGACACAACCTTACCCTTCCCTTACTGCCTTCACCCAACGAAGTGCTGCCTGCCCTTACTAACTACTTGATGAAGCCAGAAATCAGATCAGTAGGGTACGGCATGTGCTATTAACCCTTTACCTTACCCTTAGCCACCTGTTCTACCAGACCTTTCACTTGCTACTGCCTTCACCCTAGGAGATAGAGTGCTGCCCAACCCATGACCTTCTCTTATCAGGAACGAACTAATAAATACCTTACCCCCTTACGTTAGTTATCCCTTGCCTAACACCTTATATCCACTGCACACCCCTACACATTAGCTTTGTTACCTTCTATATACGTAATAATAACACGTCATAATACGTCATATTCTTATATCTTCTTTTAGTTTAGTGTTTTACTAACAGCCCGGGCTATCCTGGATACCTTACAGTTGTTGATGGAGGAATTTCTTTATCCCTTACCAACCCATTTGTGAAGCCAGGAGTCGGGGGTACAGCACGAGTTCTTCTATTAAGACTTTACCCTAATACCGAACCTTATGAATTATTCTGGGCACCACGTATGAACCTTCTAGGTACCACATATGCACTATTCTTGTTAGTCCCTGTTACCCAACCAGACTACAACACTTATATATACGGGCGGGATTGGATGGCATGACACAACCTTACCCTTACCTCTTAACTTCTGTGTTTCCTAACTCCTATACCACTTATTCATGAATCGCTTAGGAGCCACTGCTTAGACCCTTCTCTTATCACCACCGGATGGATCAACCTACTTTACCCCCTCACTTATTACCCTACCCACCTTTGGATGCCCTACTTGATGATTCATGAATCTTAGGAGGTACAGCTATTAACTTCTTCTCTAGACCACTTGCTGAATGAATGCTTAGTAGGGGGGACTGCTATAGACCTCTTCTCAGGACGGCATTTCACAGCCCTTGTTCCAAACTACCTACCCACCTTCAGACCTAGACCTGGTAGCCCTAACCACTTGATGATTTAATCGCTTAGGAAGTACAGCAGCTATAGAACCGGGATGGCATGAAACAACAACCTTTACTGAAGTGTTTACAAACACACCTTTACCCAATAGACCTCACTTAGGAACCTATTGCTTTAGCCGGGAAAGGGGTACAGCACTAGAATATTGACTCTATTTACCCTACCTTATGATTCTAGGTACCACATATTACCTTCTGGTCCGGCCGATTCAGTCATTAGAACCCACTGCATTATAGGAATAGACCTACTCAGTGCCTGCTAACCTGATAGTTACCCACCTAGATACACCCAACCGAAGAACTTATTCACCTAGAGCTTCAGCCAGGAATAGGAGAGGAGGGTACGGCATGCTATTGAACCCTTTATCTTATATTATGAATTCTTCTTTGTCTCACTAGGAGGATCTTCTGGGATGTATTACCTTCTGGGTACCATGCCTATTTGTCCGGCCGAGCCTTGCCAATACTGATTCATCAATTTGAACCCACTGGCTAGGAATAGACTTACCTTTAATGCCTCCACCTTCTACTAGTTTCCCACCCACCTTAAGAACTAGACCTTTTAGCTTATATCACGAACTTCATGAATGCTTAGTAGCTACTGCACTATTGCTATTTAGACTCTGCTACTTGCCTTCACTGTTACCACTAACAACCCACCTTACTCTACCTTTACTCTGCCTTGCCTTATTAATTCTTCTTGCTACCACGACGTATTACCTTCTTGGTACCGCTGAGGAGCCAATACCGATTCAGAAATGAAAACCTACTGCAAGGACATAGGCCTTCCCACCTGCAAGAACTAGACCGATTAGCCCTAGACTTTCTGGAATCGCTTCACAGCTAGTCACAACCCTTTTTATCTTATCAGCAGGACCGGATGGATCACCTTACCTTTGACTTGCTTGCCGCCCATCCCTCCACCATAGTGCTAGTGGGGTTTGATCCTCGGGCGAACGGGAGGAAGCGTGACTCAACCAACAAACCTTATATGGAATGACCTGTCGGCATCAATCAATACGGTTGACATGGCTGCATAGCAGGTGAAGGTGGGCTGGAGGATTGGATCTCAATCAATGGAGCACTATCCTTTGGCCTCTTTATCCTTTATTATTTTATTGGCCTTGGCTTCCTTTACTGTGCCCAAGCATGAGTCGCCATAAAGTTCATGGAGGTTGTGGGAGAGGTGTTGGCCTTACGTCGTTGTTCCTTTGCTATGCGTACCTCGTAGCTTTTGAGGGGAAGAAATAGAAGGGCTATGCGGTAGTAAAGCAGGTGGCGTGGTCTGCCCTATGCTATGCGTAGCTCAGTAGTAGCTAGGTATGCGTAGCTCCGTCTCAGTAGCTAATGGGTGCACGAAATGCAAGGGACTTGAGCTGGGATAAATTACGGAGGTGAGCGTGGGCCTCGAACTGAAAGGGTCTCTCTTGCTGGCCGGGTAGTTCGGGGGGGTGGTAATTGAACTTAAAGGGTCTATTCTATCTAGAAATGGAAGGAAGGGCCTTCGGGCACCTTTACTCTCTAAGAGTGGAAAAGACAAACCCTTTCACCGGAACTCCAGTCTACGCATAGAACTAACGGGGAAATCTTAATTGACCTTTCTCCAAACCTTGTCACCGGCAATAGCTTCAGTTGTACCATAGATATGGGCGAACTTTAACGCAATTACGATATGATGGGTCGGGTAGCGAATCGGGCGCTGCCTTAGCTGCCTCTGTCTCGTCTTTGCTTGTCTTCCTCTGAACCGAGTTCGTGCTCAAGGGTCAATCAAACCACGAACCAAAGGAACTCTCTATTAACAACTCCCCCGTGAATGATCCCAAATCATTCTTAAAGCTGGGGCCAGACATAAAGATAAATGGAGTGAGTCCTCTTCCTCTTCTCTATCTAGGTATCACCTCCCCTGTAATGAGAACTCCCGTAGATTGACTTATGCCTCAGGCCCGGCTATCCCGATCTGTACTCTAGTTCTATCCTCCGATGGGGCTTCTCGATATGGCTAGACTTTCTTTCCTAGCGAGGTGATTGATTGCAATCTGAGATTCATACTAATCAGACTAACCAGACTCTCTCTCGCCCAAATGAAATCAATAAGCTGCATGATCCGACTTGTAATATATATAATAATATAAAAGACATTTTTAACTTAACTCTTGTACATAATGTTTCTTAAAGGATTGTAGCTAGGAAGACTGCTGAAGAGAGAGAAGACCTTGGTAGCCGCGTATCTTTCCTTTCGATTGAAGACGGCTTAACTTTGGGAGGTGGTGGCGTGGTAAGCCACTCATAGGAATAGTCAAGTAAAGGCTTGAAAAATCTAACACACAAAGATGCGCCTCAGAGAGTGTCCTACCCTTCCAAGGGCAATGTGAAAAGCACGGTCAGAGATCGAACTGAAGGATTTTTATGGGGTGGAGTGCTTGGTCGTAATTCGCGTGTCGGCAGCCCTGCTAGGAATTTGCTTGGCATCGTCATCGTCACTTCTTCACATCGGTCACTTTTAGTTAAGGAAGAAGCAGGTCAACGGAGGCCTAGAGAAGGAGGTTCAGCCGGGCCATGTAGCTAAGCGGGCGAGCAAGAAGAGTACACGAGGATGGAAAAAGTTCCAGCGCTTGCCGGGATGGTAGGGAAGAATGAAAAAGCCAGCACGTAGCTGTCAGTAAGAAGAAGGATGTAGCTCCTACTCGTTTTGGTAGACGGCGACGGAATTGTTGTAGATATAAGATCACCGAAAGACTAATCAAGGATGAAAGACCAGATAGATGAAGCGCTCGCAGCTACAGCGATAGATAGAACACTCACGCGATATTGATCAATGGATCGGGCTTTCGCCCATTGTCCAAGATTGGGCACCAAAAGCCAGCTCCCCACTGCTTGGACACTCCTCAGCCCGAGGACAATCTCTCAAATACACATTAAGATGTTGACCCGTTTTCTTTTCTTTGCTGATTCCTCTCAATTAAATTTGCCATGTTGCACTAAAGACGTTTTGGGCTGATCAATCAGTAAGGCCAACCAAAGAAGAAGACATAGGCATAGGCTTTCCTTTACGAGTAGACGGTGACTTTTTCTCCCTGTGATCTTGAAGAAGGTGTACGTACAGTCTGGTTCAGTCGCAAAAAAGTATGTAGAGTGAGAGCGAAGTCTAAGTCGAATAAGCCTAATTGAGATTCGTTCATCTACCTTCTTCCCCTCGCTCTCTGACTCTTCAACTTGAGATAAGATGCATTGATTTTTTGCTTTCCCGGAAGGAAGAGAAGAACTGGATCACGTAGGCGAGCGAAGGGCAGTCTCATTCACATGGCAGGATCCTGGATCTCGGTTCGCTCTTTCTGACTCGCACAGTTAAAAATTTTGTCTTTTTGATCGACTCAACAAGCCGGGACTACCATCTTTAATTCTCTTCTTGGGACCAATTCCTCAGTGGTTTTCAGAAGCCCAGTAGGTAGTAGTTCGATCCAAGACAACTCTCAGGCAACCGTCATTGAGAAGGTCAACTGGAAGGTCGAAAAGAAGATCTCGTCCACGAAGGACAGTCCAATTCCGATCTTGTTTTGTATGGTCCATGACTCATAGAAAGCCACCAGATTGATGTTAAGGACTCATGTATTCCTTCTTTGACAGCAAGCTGGGAGATCAAATGTCTCAATCAAGTCCAAGCGAGTACCTGACTCAGGCTCGGAGACCGGAAAGGGCAGTCACGGTTGTTTTGTTTACACGGAATATTGAAAGATGGGATCAAAGTCGGAGTAGTAGCCTTTTTTTTCCTGTAGACTTTAGAGTCATATGAGCAAGTCTCAGGCCAGAGTCCCCGTTTGAAGTGGTCAGCAGCCTGGTGGTGCTAGTCCCGGTCCTGCCACTTCTTCCTCAGATGCTTTGACCGCCGTCTATACCTTTTATTGCTTTGCTCCTGCGACCGGCCCCCGCGCTAATGCTAATGGTGATCCCAAGGCCCCATAATCCGGAGGTATGCTCCCGACAATACAATAGAAGTATATCTGCGACTGGAAAATCTGTGTATGGATCTGGAAATGGATCGCCTACCTTTGGGCTCCCTCCGAAGAATGGATCCGCTACCCTTTACAGCAAAGCAGCAAGCTTAACGCGACAAGCGGGGCGGTGAGTGGGGAAGAATAGCATATGAGCATCGAGCAGACTTCATGAATCATTTGCATTTCTAGGCCCCCCGGGTCAATTACTGGTATTCTCGGCTGCTGCTTCTTCAATGATTGGTTCCGATCCATTGAATGAAAGCAAAGCTGAACTAAAAAAACCCGCTAACCTGCAACCTTTCAATCCTGAATCAAAGAACTGGGCCTAGAATGATATTTGAGAGAAGGGGCAGGCAGGGAAGCTGAGGATGCGATGACTAGAGAAGTTTATGAAGTTAGCCCGGGTAGGAATGATTGGTATTATGGTGCCAAGACTGCTGGATCAAATCGGTTAAACTGAATCGGCAGAGAAAAGTAAATCAATTCGTTCTGTCGTTATAAATAACCTTTCTTTGGCGGATTCTATCGAATATAAGCAACCGGGGGAATTGAATGCGTTGGAAGCAGTTCCGAAACCGTATTCTCTTCTCTTCCATCTGCCACGGAACCGTCGTGTTCGGGAGCTAGGCGGAAAAGCACTTTTATTTCCACATGCGGGAAATGCTAGCCATGATCCCCCATCCAATAGGGCCAGGGAAGCGGATCCTGAAACTGCCAACATTCTATCCGATATAGCTGATGAGAGCCATCCACCCATCTTTCCCCTTATTTATAGGGTAGGGTCGGTCTTGAACTCCCGGAAATCTATCCGACAACGCTGGACAACTCCATGAGGTTCTCCCCCTTTTACTTAGGGGAGCGGGCATTCGAGTTCCACTTTTTCTAAAAAAAAAGCTGCAAAAGTGGCTTCACCCTCTTTGCCCACACCAAAGAGATCTGAAGAAAGGCGTTAACCAGAAGAGGTAGGGCCGGGAGGGAACGATTTCTTGGATTTCTATCTATCTATCCGTAAAGAGGAAAGGAGAGGGACGAGCACCTGTATTGCTTTCATTGCGACGATGGAATAAGAATTCGGTGGATGACTTCCTGGTGCGTGCCAATCATTCAAGTGGTGATCTTTCCTCCAGGCTTTTGTGCGATCACGATTGGGCCAGTCACTGCTGTTATTTACTTCGAAAAGACCCCCAGCTCTTTCTTTCTTCCTGGACTTTGCTGGCTTTGGATTCATTCGCCGAGGTCGTGTCTTAACCGGAACAGCCCCCAGGAACTAAGTAAATTCGGTGTTCGCAAATGAATCGTTCCTTTGAGATCATGGTTCATACCCTCGTGTCATAGCCAAGATTGAATCGCTATGAAAGAGCAGGGTCCGTGACGAGTTAATCGCGGAATCAAAGACCGCAGTCACTTTACAAAAAATCCTTTCGCTTCTCCCCCATGCATTGATTATTCATCCTTAAGCCGAACAAGCCGGGGAAGCTCAGGCCCAATGCCTGCCAAGAAAGAATTGTTACGGATGCAATATCTCCAATATGGAATGAAATGTTCGCTGACATCTTTCTAGAGTGCTCTCACGGGTTCAGGAAAGGGCGCGGGACTCAATCTTTCTTCGCGCAAGTAGAAAGTTGGGGAAAGGTTTATGAGGTAGTCCCGGCGGATATCGTCAGTTGCTTTGACAGAATCCCCCTTCGGGTTAGGGGACTTTTGAACACGTTGCTTAGATACGTCGATGATACTCAACTTATTATTCTTATTCGGAATTTCCTGATCGTGGACATATTTGACAGAGACGGGCGGAACGATACCAATACACACATTGGTATTCCGCAAGGAAGCCCCATGTCGCCTGTCCTGATGAACATATATTTACACCAATTCGATCTTTCTTTAATGATGGAGGTTAACCTGGAGGTTCCTCACCTTCGTTATAATAGATACGCTGATGACTTGTTGATTGCTCTCCTGCCGGGACATGAAAAAGCCGTAAGGGATATTGTTCCCGAGGTGGAAAACCTCATGAACGATCTCCACCTTAAACTGGAGGTTGGAAACCCCGTCACTCAGGATCGATGTATCCATCAATGCGGAAGGGAATCCTCACTTCAAGGCACCCGCCGGCATAATTATGGAAAGGTTAGAGGCACTCGACTCGGCATGAAAAACGCGCTGCTCCCTCATCCTACATGATCTTTCATGTCTCGGATCCGAAGGCCTCCGATGAGGAGACCCGGACGAACCGCGAGGATCATTCGCTTCAATAACGCAATGCTCGTGACTTTTCTAGCTACCTATTGTTTCTGCGAGAATGCTTAAACTGATAAGAGAACCACTGAGACGGCCTTTGCTCGGGGCCTGTCTTCAAGATATCGCTTTGCGGGATTATTACTCATTACGCGAGAAAGAGGCGCCTCACTCAATCGAAGATGGTTGATAGCGAGTGAGAAAGTGATTCAAATTCTCACTCGCTATACGAGCGTGAAAGTGAACCGCTTTCTAATGGTTGATAATAGATGCGAAGCTTAATTGTTCGTCAACATGTTGAGGTTGATCTTTGATCGTATATGATGAATGACTGAATTCGCTCTCGTAATAAGAACAGAGCGATGATTTGGCGAATGTCGCTTTCGCTAAACTCAACTAGTGAGATAGATCGATCTTCGCTAGAAAAGAAAAAAAAATCTCTTTCTTTTCGGTATAACCGAAGTGTCCCTTGTGCTGTTCCCCTTAGTATCACCTCTTCTTTGAGCGTGATCAGAAAACAAAAGAGTTCAATAAATACATGTTCCAAGTTTTTAGCCTACTAACCGGCGACCAACCTTGTGTACGTTTTTCATGGAAAGAAAGGATAGAGAGTGCTCGTGCTAGGACGCCTTGGACTTCCCGGGGATTGGATATTAAAAAAAAAGGAATATTATTATCGCTTAGCGCTTGTGCTAAGGAACGCTAGCTATATGCTTAACACATGCAAGTCGAACGTTGTTTTCGGGGAGCTTAAAAACTATTGATGGAATTGGACCTAAAAAAGCTATTCAGGTTCGTTATCGATTAGGTATCAGTGGGAACATAAAGATAAAAGAGTTAACTAAGTATCAGATCGACCAAATTGAACAAATGATAGGTCAAGATCATGTTGTTCATTGGGAATTGAAGAGGGGAGAACGAGCAGACATCGAACGAGAAATTTCTATTTCTTGTTATCGTGGAATTCGTCATCAAGATGGATCGCCCTTACGCGGTCAACGAACTCATACTAATGCTAGGACTTGTCGCAAGCAAATTAGGAAATGAAAGAAGTCTACCGAAAGCCCTTGGTACTTGTCTGATCAATCACACTGATAGCTTCAATAGTTCACTGAAATTTTGTGTAGTTTTTTTTGGTATTTCACCGTATACTAATCCAGTATACGTATAGTAGGCCTCCTTCGCCACTCCACTAGTGGCTCGGCTTGGTCTCGCTCCCTTCGCCCGCCTATCGTATCGGCTGGCTCGGCTTCGTCCTAGAAGCTACTGCTTCCGCCTCTCTAGGCTTCGCTATCGCCCATGACTGGTATATGGATCCTTTATGTAGTGGTCGGCCTTCTAGAAGCTTCGCCAGAAGCGACTAGTAGCTTCCCGAATGCCTCTTTACTTTAGTATGGTCTAGTCTTTCCAATGCCTCCTTCCTTGCCGCCAACGTACGCTACTAGGAGAGTAAGCAAGCTACCTTGCTTGCATTCTAGAAACGGTAGCTTCCGCGCCCTTCCTGCCCGCTGAAATTGATGTGAATGATCGTGACAGCTCTTCAAATCCTATTCAGTCTGATTAGATATGTCACTGAAACAATCCGTTCTGTCTCTGTTTTATTTTCGGATTCCGAGGATGAGCCGGACGATCCTAACATCATTTATGAGGAGCCGGACGACGAAGCCTCCTCCTCAGATAAAGATGTCTCCGACGCTACTCTCCCGGCAAGAACAACTTTTTCTATTGTGATTTTTTGGCGGGTTCGGTCAGGAGGGACAAAAGAGATGCTTTCTATCAGTCAAAAGCAGATACCGCTCCCCCCCATGCTCCCACAGTCCGCTTACCGAGGAATAGAAAGGGAAGACCGGGGGCCAGAGCAAGTTGGGTTGGGGTATAGAGCCGTAAGCGCGGTGGGGGGTGACAGAGGACGTGCTCGTACGGTTCAAAGAAGGGTATGATCAACTCGTTGATTTTGGGAACTTTCACTCCTCTATATTCGAAATATGCCTTTCTAGGAGCATTACGATCTGCAGCTCAAATGGTCTCTTATGAAGTCTCTATTGGTCTTATTCTTATTGTGCGCCTTGTGAGCGCGTTTGGATCCGCGAAGGCAATCGCTCGGATGTTCCCCTAACCCAACCCGGGAACGGACCGGAGGGAACCGCAGCATGGGGAATGTCCGCGTCTCGTCGCAAGGCTCATTTTTAGTTGTGGGTCATAGGGCGGGCTTCGGGCGGGCAGCTTTATCTGATCAAGGGCCGGGGCACAAGGGTCCTGGTACTATCCAGGTGCGAAGAACCCCGGAGGTGACTGCAATGAGCAGAAATATAACTCACCGGCCTAAACGACGAGCAAACACTCGAACGTGAGAGCAAGGGATCACCCAACGAATGGACGAGCTCCAAGGAGGGAGGAGAGGGGGAGGCAGGAACCATGCTTTCAGAGAAGTGGCGGTCCGAATCTTATCTGAACTGCGAGAATAACTTACTAAGCCGTGCCATAAGACTCATTCTCCAAACGGGGCGGGGCCAAGCCTTTAGGTTGTTTAAGTAGGTTGGGTGACAGATCGGCCATAGGACTACTCCGGGATATAAACCAGGGCAACAGATGTCGTCGAGCATACGACGATGCCGCCCGTTTTCATTTCGTGGAAGTCCCCGGCAGAGGAAAGGGCTGTAGGTGATGGCGCGTTCTGCTTCTTATCTAGAGAGGGGCGCTGAAATCGTTCCTATTGGGTCGTGCGCGGCAGCTAGTATAGATGAATAAAGGCGGGCCGCTTGAACGGGACCTATTCTCTTAATAGGCGGCAA
>Ga0316216_1000023_pt1 | contig 22712 bp, 9 predicted proteins | sample NRE6metagenome_FD_207800 | JGI IMG/M metagenome (GOLD analysis project Ga0316216, IMG submission 207800) | Spruce roots microbial communities from Maridalen valley, Oslo, Norway - NRE6 | ecosystem: Host-associated > Plants > Roots > Unclassified | place: Norway: Oslo | collected 2017-09-15
CGTAACATGGTAATCCCCTCTAATCGTAGTTAGGGTACTCCCCGGGACTTTATAGCTTTATAGGCCCTTCCGCTCTTAAAGTATCACTATAGACCTTGGCAAAGTAAAGAGCAGGCGATTGGATCTACGGATGCCCGGTCTAAGTTTTTCTGGGGCTACGTACGGCCTTTCACTGATCGAGTAGGAGCTTTGTTCCATCATTTGTACATGTTCCAAGGAGTCTTGTTCAGTCCTTCCCAATTCCTATATGTGGTATTCCAACCTCTGTAAGTGTTCCAAAAAGTGTGGTACATTCTCTTGCTTATGTTCCTACATCCCTTGCTTTTGCTAGAAGTGATGTTGTTTATACTAGTGATTATATGGATTTGACTAGGAGTGACATTCCGACAGAATCAGTAGTTCCTAGGAGTGAGTTTCCAGCATTTGGTAGTGTTACTATCAAGTGTACATACCCGGCTAGTTCCGATTTTTGGTACATACTAGCTTAGTTCCGATAAATTGTACATAGCTTTGAAGCTAGGCCCGTTACGGTTTTCCGCAAATTGGGTAGTTCTGCATTTCTGTACAACCATAGAGTTCCGGGATTCTGTACATCGGTGCTTGTTCCGCCTTTTTGCACATCCTACTCCACAAGCTCATTGGCATCATCAACTGGAATTGGCTCTGTAAATGGAGGATCCGCGCCTGGATATGGAGGATCTTAATCTGGGCGAGACTCTGGCTCTCTAACGGGCTATGATGCTTACTTGGGTGCTGCTACCTTTACCTCCACTGATGGGTTTCGATCTCCAACTGGATAATATGGAACTTGAACTCAATCTCGATCTGCATCCAAAAAGGAAGGAGCACCTGAAGGCATGGATCTGCGACTTATCGATTCATTAAGGGCCGAAGTAAGGAGGGTACGATGCTCATATACAGAGATACGGACGGTGGCTAGGAAGCTGGAACCGGACATATTGGCTGTATTCGGGTCAAAAGCAAGAGATTTCATTTGCTTGATCGACATCAATTATCGAATGAATAAAAGCGCAATATGCCAATCCCGAGAGCTCCCAATCAATAGGGTAGTCGTATTCGGTTCTAGAGTCTGCAACCCCTCGCCCCTTCGTCCTAGCCCCGATTCTGCCATTCCATTCCCCCGTCATAGGCCATCATAGTCATAGGAAGGGTATCCTTTACTCGTTTAAGGTTCCGTGACCCCTGTACCCTCTGGCTCAGGTGCATATATCCTGAATTACGAAAGGCCCCGTATAACATAAAACCTAGGCATGGGATAGACAAGGGAAAGACATAGTATCGATGCCGATCTATTATGGATGGAAAATTAGGGATGATGAAATTACGTTTGTAATGCGTGCAGGATCTATATGCTTGGAAAGGCGAACCGCTTTATATGGATATCCGCCGGTCTGAGCGCCTATGCGGTGTTGAGAGTGGCGGGTCTCTGGCTTGGCTACGGTCTTACCCCAGAGGGCTCCTTAGTCTGGTAGCGGAGACACAGGTAGCTAGGATATCAGTAGCAGAGCTAGAAGCGGAGGAAGCAGGAGCATAAGAGCAAGCATCCTCGCCCATTCGAGTACCAAAGCCTGTTGATTACTTTGATCCAAGACCAGCTGCAGATTCAGTATCCCCCCCCCTCTAGCACTGGAAGGCTTCTTTCTTAGCTTAGAGCACCTATCCGAGCACTTCTGACCACCTATATACTCCCGCCAATCCATACCTACTGGGCCGTGCACAGCTGGCATATAGTGGGCGTATCTCTGCGGACTAAGCTAAGTGGTCAAACCAATCCCTGACGCTCACTTCGTTCGGGCGGTAGGCTTGTAAACCCCAGCGAAGGTACTCGTCAACCACTCATTTTTAGACGCTATAATCCCTTTTGGTAGGCTCCTTAGCTAGGAGTGTCCGAGGTTCAAGGTTTTCCTTCATCATTGGGAGGGGCCAGGGAAGGATGGGAAAGAGAAGGTTATATACGAAGTCTGCGCTGTACTCAATGACCTGAGTTTTATAGTATAGGACATAGGGGAAAAGGTAAGCCCACGTGATTCCGTGGAAATCGACAGGGTTGGAGATCTTGCTAATAGTAGCTGTGATATACACTGGTATATAGGATCTGATGATTCATTATACAAGCCAAGCCATCGGGGCCATATTTTCATGAGCGTCAGAGGACATATATAAAGATTGGCATTGTAAACAAGTGGTTATTGGGCATATAGAGGAGGTTAACCCCCTGGATGTCAATGTGGTTACATTTAATAAAGAGAGGGATAGAGCAGTTGCAGGGTTATCCACCTCTGCCTAATGTTCCAAAATCCTCTATTTTACCTAGTAAACTAATCCAGCCTCTACCGGTCCCATAATATCTAACTTTTATAGCTTCTTAGGATTTACCATCAACTTAGATATTCTATTATGGAGAGTATTGATTCACCCTATTTTGGTCTCCATCCGTAACCACCTCAACTTCAAACATAAGCATAGGTCAACTTTATTAGCAAGAATGGCAAAGTGTAAAGGAAGAGGTATTAGCCTATTTTGATTATTCCTCTAGGGTTTTATTACCTTGTATTTGACCCATATGTTATACCCTTATAGGAGAGCCTTATTACTATTAGAGACCCTCTACTATTTCTTGAGTACATGGTTGGTAGCTGTTACTTGAAGAGCATTTGTTTATTGTAGATTAGGCTTAAATGTTATATCTTATTAAAATATCTACAACCTTCACTATTCTCATTGTAATTTGAATGTCATCAAGAGCACCTAAAGAGAATATGATTCTGAGGAGATGAGGCATATGGGGACAATCAACCTACCCATTCAAGTAAGTCTATGTATATTGCTTGTCTCTTTATTCTTCATAGAGAAGTGTTTGTATTATAAGATGCTGGTTGGCACTGAATCCACAAAATGAGGGTTGTTCCTTCTACACTTTTTCAATGTTTCCAGTTCCTCCTTGAGGGACGGATTTATGTTATCCCTAGTGATCCTAACCTTTATGAGTATTGTGCTTTGAATCAGACAGAGTCTAATACTAGGAAGGTTAACCTTATCTCATTCATAATCACCTATCAAAAGCTAGCCACACCTCATCCTCAGCTTATATAGGAGAGTAAACTCTTCTAGTCTCGCTAGTCTTCACCTAAGGGAGCACCTATTGCAAATAAGGGAAAATCCATGAAGCAGTCAAATCCATCACCTATTTAATATCTCTAGTCCTTAGATCCAAAGATGGAAGGGGGGGGCATTCTTCACATACTTATAGATTAAGGTGAGGTCTTCATCCTTAACTTTTTCCCTATAGGTCCAAGTGAATATAAAGTGGTCTATCTCACAGTTAGTCCTAATATTATGTGAAACCTTAAGGGTGTTATGGTAGACATGCATAACAATAAGCTTACCATCGATATAGAGAATGTAAGAAAGGACAATTGAACTCTTATCACGATCATAAATGGTCTAAACCTTCTTTTCGCATAACATTTTTGTGGTAAATTATACATTCATCCACCTAGATCATCGACTCATCAAGTCCAGTAGGTTAGTATCCTATCACACACAAAAATTGATTGAAGTAGTTGTTGGCCACATTTGAGGAGTTAGATCCATCTAATATCGTTTACTAGTCTCATTAGTCTCACTTGATCCCTGTCTTGGAAGCCAGTCAGTCTAGAGCTAGTCATGCTATTCATTATTTATGTAATTATCTTTAGTTCCATACATCATGTACAACTACTAATCCAATGGCTAGTCTCAGCTACTCTCTCGTTTAGTTTCCACCTAACTGAAAGGGAAGATGATGTATACTGGATGCACCTCATCCTCATATGAGATCTATGTAGCTTCATTTATTAAGATTGCGATCTCTACATCAACATCACCTATAGTTTTTATTCCTAAGTCCATGTGGCATCCTTCTCGTCCTAGGTGAAGAAGAGAGACCCAGATGTTAGGCATTAGATGTTTTTCAGTCTGATCATTATCTATTTTGTGTCTAGTTTTTAAACCACCTATGATTAGTTATTGTTATTTGATTAAGCATCTAAATTAGAAACTGGACCCCTTGGCTTCTTTAAGCTCTTAGGCTTTGGTGGCTGAGTATTCGAGTTGTTTTTATGGGGAAAAAAAGCACCTAGATCTCCTGCCAGTGCTAAAGACCTACGAGGAAGGGAATCACCTCCTCATTTAGGACACAATGGATATAAATATAAATACATCATCCAAACTTGTGTTCTCGAGCTTTGGATTAGTATAATCCCTCAACAGGATGAGTCTTATACTGCTTTTATCACTAAGATTATTCCTTTTTTCCCATGGGACTAAATCGACATGCCCAAGAGAAATGAATCTCTTATCATGCATAATCTTGTCATATTATCAAACATCGAGCCAAATAAGTATAAGCCTAAGAGGAAATATCCTTTGATCAACACCATAGCCCTTAAATAAGTCTAAAAACTACTAGATGTTAGCCTTATCACTATTTGTGACTATCCTGATTGATTGGCCAATATAGTACCTATCATAAAGAAGAAAAAATATGTCCATATTTGTATTTACTTTTGCCACATTCATGAGGCTTGTCTAAAACATAACTCCTTCCTTTAATCCCTTGACTAGTTGGTGGATGTGACCATCGACTATAAGACAATGTCTTTGATGGATTTTGTTTTTGAGATATCATTCAATCATGATTACACTTGAAGCCCACATAAAGACTACATTTATTTATAAAAATAGACTATTATCGAGTCATGCTTTTTCTTCTGAACAATGTTGGGGCCACATCACAATGTATGATAACTATAGTATTTAATGATCTAATTCACTTGCCGCAAAGGCAGTCCTGTCCTGCACGATTATGAAATAGGAAAAGAAAGGGCATGAAATGAGCGATTATTAATAAAACGATTATGCATTAATACGCAAGGTCTTTAATAATAGTTCCAAATAAGATCTTGCCCTGATATGCCTTATATATAGACTAATGTGAGTCTATCTATCAGGGCGATTATTAACGGTAAATAAGAATACGCAAGGAATTCTTCACATAACCCGATGTGATTGTCAGTATAGGTCTGCTAAAGAAAGAAGCTAGTTTCGGTGCAACTGTGTTATTCCGGTTATGGGTGGGGTAAATAGTGCCCGCACTCTGCCTTATATATAGACTAATGTTGGGAGAAGGGTCTTGAACGATTATTAATTAAGGAGGGGCAGGTAGAGAAAGGTAAGGCAGGTCAGGAAAATAGGGAGGCAAGAGGGGGGGTTGCCGGTACTCCTTTGCCTAATATACGGATTTTTCCCACCTTTTATTACTAACATATCGGGTAAATAATCAGTTGCTGCTTTAATTCCCCGAATAATTAATACTTGAACGATTATTTAAGTAGCGAGTATTTCATTTCCCACTTCGCCATCCTTATAACTAGGAATTGTCAAAAGTCAATCGCAAACGCAGTACTCTTAAATAATGTCCTGAACGATTATGCTCATATTAGTTGCTTTCCAATCATACGGATATTCACGTGATACTTGGGAAGGAATCGTAAACTGTTAATAGCAAAGCGTTAATTGGTTAGTGTGAATTGGACCTTTACTTTTATTAGTGTGCTTTGTTCCGGCAATCCGGGAAAACAGCTATCTCATCGTAGGAATAATAAGGAGCAAATCAGCTCTATGATCAATCGCATTATTAGATTCTGGGGTGATTAGGGGCAATTTCATTTCATTCAATAAAGTGGTGGGTGTTGTTACCCATTGTTGCTTCTTGTAAACCCTCCTATGAAATAATCGCTCAGGGCTGCCGCTGAAACAGGCAGGAAAGTACGCTAGGCAAAGAAAGCGCCAGCTCCGAATCAATTCATAATCGTTCTGCTTTATTTCATTGCATTCAAGATTGGAATGAATGCTATTGGATGTGCTGCTTGCTCTACTGCCTTTGCTACTGATGGTTGGTGACCCGCTCTGTTGTTTTCTTCATTCATTGCTACTACTATTACGTTAAAGACTGCGTTGAAACTAGTGTTTCCGGATCTATTCTGCAATTAGCTTTTGTTGTTCGAGCAAGGGTAAAAAAGAATCCCTTCGACCATCATCATTCTATTGGCGGTTCACTCGGCAGGATATGGCACATTAGGCTGGCGTATGGGTCGCTGCTACCTTTACTAATTTCATAATCGTTCAGGACTGCTGCTGCTCTAACCACCTTCTATGCTCCCACCTATTACTATGACTCTGACTATACTCTAGGTGACTCCTAATAATAGTGGAAACTGCCGCCTTTCCCTCCACCCTAGCCTTCGCTGCGGGATCGGGCTCGATTTACATATGCTCCTGGAACTGGAATAGGCTCTGCTCAATCTCGACCTGGAAGGAATGCTACGGGCTATAGACATACATCTGGGGGTTCTAATCAATAGCGGACTTCATTTACGGGATAGGATCTATGACTGAAACAAGGTCAATTGAATCGCATCAACTACTCGTCGCTGAATCAACCCTGCTGGAACCCTACTCCCCGTTGCCGATTGATAGTACGGCCGCTTTATTGTGGCGTCATAGGTATAAATCTGTCCGTACGGAACGTCGCCTGTTTAGTCTTCATGATAGGAGTATGCCGTGCTTTTTATTGATTGTCTTATAGGCACTGCTCCATATCATGCTATATATATGAGTATTTAGTTCGGATTGTACCGTTAGCGGGGTGCACTGGACTGGCTCTGCTGTGCCTGCTCGAGACGAAATAACAGGTTACGGACGCTTACTCTTTCAATCCGTCCTGAACGATTATGAAATTAAGCCAATCTACTGTACTGTCATCCCGTATTTCTTGACTCAATTAACTAATATATCGCATTTACTTATTACTTATTACGTGAGTGAAAATAGAATTCGTTGCACCCGATTCATAGCGAGCAGATTCAAATTATGGTTTGAGCGGACCCGACCTTGTCTACCAAGCAGCAATCCCAATTCACCACTAATAATCCTTGAAAGGAAGGAGCAAAACTATATACACCACCTCGCTAGCCAGCATCTCTTCATGATCGAGATTGAGGGGTCCTTTGCTCTTTGATTAATTAATACTTGAACGATTATTAATTGGTATTTCTGAATAAATGCGATTGTGGGATCCGCATCTTATATAGAATTGGTTATGAAACTCAAACTGGAATCCGCTTTGCAACGTCGAATGCATCTGTGTGAATCAGATACTTCGATAGGCTGTGTTACTCAGATACACCTCCCTACCAGGGCTGGGAACCTACACATGGCAGAGGAAAGACATGGTCATTGGCAGGGGGAAGGGGAAAGCAAAATAGCATCGGGCTGGAATGAACTAAAAAACTAGCTATGCTGCCACCCATCCGCCTCTGCCTCTATATCTGCACCTGCCTTTCCCGCTGCTCTATACACCCCTGCTTCTGCTGGATCTGCCTTTGTCGGGTATAAATCTATTATTTATTCGATGTCTTTCGAACTTAAATGGATGCTTAGCCAGGTAGTCCTGGTCCTGGTAAATGAGCAGGCTCGCGATCTGCTCTGTTGCTGGTTCTTTAAATGGAATTGGCATTGAAACTAGAACAGGAACTTAAACTTGGTCAACCATCTATGCATCTCCTCCTGCTCTGGCTACTTATTTACTTACTGACTTACCGCCGCGATTATGAAATGAGAATAATGAATATGAAAGACGGATGCCTATGACCGACTCTAGGCCTGTGACCTTATGTTGCTAGGGGCTATAGAACTGATGATAGGTCAAAAGCTGTGCTCTCTATGCTTTCTATGTTGCTTCTCTCCTACTGGTGAATCTCTTGTTGGGACTTCGTAAACTCGATATGTATCTCTGTATCCACGACTGAATATACCCGGATCTGGATCTCTAAATAGATCTGCTGGCATTGATGCGTGATGGTGGGCGTTAAATGAAATGACTGGTGCTTATTAAACTGCCTCTGCTTATGATCAGGGTATAAATATCGATATGCTGCTGCTACTGTTACTACTGATGCTTATTGGTCGATAACTGGAACTGGGACTGGATAAAGATCAATAGGACCTGACATGGACTATGGCTCTCGAAATGGTTGGGATAATGGATAATAAGCTTATTTCCGCGCAGTTGAGTGGATAAATTAGGCAAAATGGATACACTTTGATTACGTATAGAAATAGTGACATCATGGAAATTGACGTATAGAATGAGCTTTTCCGAATCCTATTAGCTATAAAGTACCGATCCTCTTAATACTCCTTTGGGCCAATCAATATAGCTAGCGCAGCTCTATCCATCTTCGAATAATGTGATCGTACTCCCAACAAATAGCATAGGGAGGGAGCCCGAATGACTCGCACGGAGGGGCAGAATCCGAGCTTCAGCCGTTGATACTGGGACTGATCCGATTGTTCCTGTCCATCATGTGGTAGCCGAGGTTCCATCCATGGCAGCCTAGGATGTTCCGCGTAGCCGAGGAGGATGAGAAGCTACTGCTTTTTGTTCGTCGGGAAGGGCAATCGCTAAGAAGAAAAGCTCCATACCTTGTCGACGGTCTGGGATGATACTAATTGAACCACCCGGGGGGACCTACGTTCGGAATCCGAGAACCCGGTAGGCATCAGGTTGGATTGTAGCAATTTAGACCCGCCACACTTGACTGGTAGGCTGAATGCAATATCTGATTCACAATTACTGCACACGATTCACTGTGAGGGATACCAAGAGCCTTTATTCCGCTTAGGTACCCCGGATTGACCTGATCCACGTGGAAGCGGGCCGAGCGCTCACATGATATATGATCGAGCGCATACTTGAATAGGCAAGCGTAGAGCTTGACAGGCGTTGACGCACCAGCCCCTGTGAGTGAGATTGCCGCAGGGTTATTGAAAACGTTATTACGTTCTGAAGGGCCAGATACTACCACAAGGAGAATATCTGGAGAAAGCTTCCAAGTCCAGCCACAGAGCAGCCTTGCCGTTCATGCCGCAGCGCATCTGTGACCTCACGATAATGCCGGAACGCTCCGGATGCTGAACCAGGTGATAAGCCCGCCAAATAAGAACTGCTCATTCCGAGTCTTAATCCGTTCATACATACGATTGAGTGGTTTCCTTATTAAAGTACCCCCCATTATGAGGTGAATGAAGTAATAAGGGCCTTCAGTTTTGGTAGTCGGGGAAGAGAAAAGCTGGCCCGGTCAACCTATTTCCTTTCTTCATGCACCACTCGATCGTATAATAAGGTTCAGTGCTGGTCCGGTTCTCTATACATGGTTGAGTGGCGGGAAGAGCTTGGAGCTTGCTTCTTCAGTCTTTTTCAGATACAGATACAGCTTCACAATGGAAACGGTTTAGAGACTGGCATTTAGATATTAGTTTTAGAGACTGGCATTTAGATATTAGTTCGGGACCTACTCCTTCATATCGAGTTCCATAGGATCAAGACCTACCTCTCCGTATTAGGCTTATTCGGATCAAGCTCCTTTTCTTCCTATTACTCAAGACCTAATGGCCAAGACCTAATATAAATCCTGCCCCCTACTTCCTACTACATGACATAGGGTAGGGTAGTTTCGACTTGCTACGAGGGCTACTCCTCCTGATTACTTCTTTTTCATCCAACGCTCCCCAAGTAAGTAAGTAACACAGCTTTTACATTCTCCCCGGCCAGTAACACAGCTATTCCTCTTTCTCCCTTCAAGGCAGCTTATCTCTATTCACTCCTCCTATCCCATATTCGCTCTTCTCATCATTTCATTCCCATCAAACAAAGGCAGCTAACCCTTGACTATCGAGGGCAGCTAATCCATTAAGCGCCCCATCAAGAGCATCTCATACAATCCCACCAATACCAGGCAGCTAATCCCAGCTCTAATCCCTTCATGGACTGCTAATAAACCCATTACCCCCGCAGCTCAGCAATTCACAGATAAAGCCTTGAAGGGAGGAATAATTGCTCCCATGACATAAGGAATGGGAGGAAGCGCGGCAGCTATGGCTTTAATTCCCAGACAGAAGCCCAGCTAAGCCTTTCAATTACATCCCTGGATGCTAATACCCATGCAGAAGCAAGCAATCCCATTACCTCCGGGGCCAAACATCTCAGTCTCTTTCTCTTACCAGGCAGCTCATCAATCAAACCAGGACAATTTGAGAGGGCTAGCTATTCAATCCCGCCAAAAAGAAGGGATTCTCTTACCTACCCAAGCTTACCCCTTCTCAATTCACCCATTTCAAAAAGTAAAGACAATCATATTCATGCTAGCCTGTGTCGTATAATAACAAGACTAGAGAATACGAAGCCATATCTGATCTCTCACCTCTTCCAATTCCCATCGCTACCGAGTAAGAACAGTACATAATGAGGTGGCTAACACAAGCTCGACAACCCAATTTGAGAAGCTTGCAACAACCAGAGTAGATATAAATCTCATTTATATATAGGATGCACCTTCGAGCCAACATGATGTGATGTTTATATCTGATTGATCCTATGGTAACTAATCAATAATAAAGTCCCTATGCTACAATAAAGAATCTTATAGGTGGTTCTCTTCTTCTTGGTTCCTTTGCTGACATACCTAACCTTGCTGCTTGACTTGACCTACTAACTAGACTAGAGGAACATAATCAACTTTAGGAGTAACCCGTACGTACGAATCCCTTGAGACTGAACTTGATGATCTATCACAGCTTGATCTATCAACTTATCATAGCAGCGAACTGGGTCTAACTAGGTAATAGATAGAACATGTAATAATAGCGAACAACATGTAATTGCTTTGTGTTTCTCATCCTAATCTCCGCTGCTGCTCCTAATGATGCATGATGGATAAATGAGGAATAGTGACGCATGGATGAAGAATCTTAGCACGCTGACTGATGAGTCTTTCTATGGGCTAAAGGAATATTCATGATTAGTGTTTCCACGCAATGACGCAATGGTCTACGTTGTCCCCGCAGCAAGTATAATATCTCTAGTCACTATCTGAATGAATTGGTCTGTTGTGGCCTAGCGTATGTAACTACTCCTCGTTCCGCTGATGAGCTATGTAATAAATAAGATCTTCATGGGTTGTCTCCTGGTGGTTCTAATTAATATCCTCTGGTTTATGATGAATCTATTCCAAGTTGTTGTGACTGACTGTACTGACCAACCTGACTCTGACTGTACCAAGGGATGCTAATAAAGATGTTGTTCCTGCTGCTGGTGGACCAAGGAACAATGAAAACACCACCAGGTAGTCGACCCACATGTCTATTTCCTTTTATTTCTGCTTGGAGAAATAAATGGAGACTACTCAAGTTGGTGAAAACCTTAGTTTACAGGAGGGATTACTTACCTATATCATCTGCAACTGAATCCTAACATATCTATCTCCTAAAGTACCAATATAAAAAACCAAATATAAACCGCAATCAACACCATGATGATTCTTAACCACCAATGCCTCTCTCAATGCATAGAGGATCTAAAGTTCCTTTCTAGTTCTTAATGATTAGGGATCCTGATTCTGTCTGATTAGGTATCTGAACAACTCTTTGTATACAGAATTAAGCGCAGATAAGAGATAGATTTATAAAGCTGAAGGAAAGAACCGACGTCAGGTTGTGGATGTTCAGTATCAACGAGAAAGCCAGTGGTGGAGGGAGTTGATCAAGTTACGTTTGTTAGTTAAGTTCTAAAACACAAGTAGCGGTTAAGTGGGAAAGAAAAGAGCATGTGGTTGTTCAGTTGAAAGAATAGATTAGGACTACTGGTTTATGTATCTTGTATAGGGACAGCCCCAGGGAGGCTCTTCCTCCCGATGGTCGGGGGTGAGTTTGGCACATCTGTAAACTAAACCAAATCTTAGATTATATTCTTAGCAGCTGCCGCTTGGTATGAAGATCGATCCATTACACTTTGTTTGCATCATGAAACTAAGTGCATCGTGAAATAATCATTGTTTGCCATTTATCTCGTTCAAGTTAGGAATGGTAAGCAATGTCAGGTGAAGAGCTTAGCCCCTCAGCGATATACGTTTCAATATCCCATTAGGTACTCTCAGGTTGAGTTGATGAGATCTTTCCTATTGTTATTTCCTCGTCATTGAGATAGAGTTACTCGCAGCTTCATTACTTATATGATGCGCCGCTAGTGACTTTACACTTTATGACTTGGACTTGGCATAGATAGATTAATAATTGACTGTGACTTGAATGGTTGGTCTACGCGGGAACAAGACAACGAAAGACCAGTCATGCTTATAGTACTTAATGGGAGAAACTAATTGCTAGTTTGTATGAATGTGAAGTAACGGATTTCATAGTGATTTATTTTTCCAACCGAAAGCAACTAAAGGTTCCTTCCCCGAATGAGCTAAACCTTATGCTGCAATGAGGAGTTAGTTATAGCCGACACATAAGTTAGATAGAAGTGAAATAATAGTAATAGTTTCCCTGCCTGTAGTTATAGGTTATAAGTTAGTCTCTAGTTCTAGAGTATAAAGGTATAAATCCTTGAGGAAGTAAAAGATCCTATAGAACCTTATTCCTACACCAAAGATAGAATTATTCTTCCTATCTTAGTTTCTATCCTAAAGAGTTCCTATATTATTTATCCCTAAAGAATACATAATAGCTCTAAGATAAAAGGAGTTATCCTCTCTTATTTATACAATTCTATTCCTCCTCTTTATCTTTAACTTAAAGAATCCAACTAATAAAGAAAGTATTAGATCTCTCTTATCCTACTATAGATTCAATTCCTAATACACAATAGATCTCTTAATCATGATTCCTACTCTAAAACACAAAGCTAAGCTTAAAGCTCCAAAAGCCAACAACAAACAACCAAAGAGAAACCAAGGAGGAACAATGGGTCACCATGTTACCATGTTACCTACCTAACTAAGCGCTATACCAACTCAACGGGTGTCCCAAACAAGCTCATAGGGCCCCGAATTTGTCTAAGAAAAAGGGCAGCCCAGGGTGGAACCCCTTGAAGTGATAGGTCCACCCTCTGGGACAGGTTATAGGGTTACCGGTCCCGAAAGGTATGCAAGCCCAATCAAAAGTACCTGATCTTCATAGCATACTAGCTTAACAATAAAAGGGAAAAGTCTTATTCAATTATCCTATAAAGAGTCTATCAATCTATCTAATACACAAAAAACATCATAAGTCTTCTTCCTCTCTACTTCTCATACTATCTATTCCTACTCTTCATACTTTACATACATATATAGTTCTCTCTCTTATTGTTTCCTACACTACACTTTAGACTTGAAAAGCATAATAGTTATTTCTCTAAGTAGTTCCTACTATTCCTATAGACACAAAAGAAAGAGTTATTTCTCTATCATACCTCTACTTAAGACCAATCTTATAAAGAGGCTTTATCTGAGCATAAGGAACATACTATTTCCTAATCCTTCTATTATATATATTACTAAGAATACTTTCTCTATTTCTATATCTTAATCCCTTCTCATCATCAATTATCACAATACATAAAGAGATACTACTTCCTATTAATACTTCCAAATCATACTTCCTATCCTACTAATACTAAACAGAAGAGTTATAATGTAAATTATAGATAGAAAGGGTGTAAAAAAGGGGAAATTCCCTTCATTTCTGCCCTCATTATATATGTAATTACGATTGGTTTTTCTTATCTCTCTAGTTACTTTATTATACGTAATTACGTATATAATAAGGGTTCATAGGGTTCCCGAACGAATAAATCCAGTCAATTCCAAGCTCCTTAGATAGGCAGGCAGACGGTTCCTCTGACTCTTACTATCTTTCACTCTTACCGACCGAGAAGGAGACTCCAGCTAGATAGCTGCCTCTCTACCACTCTTGACCGAGTCAAGATTAAACTAACACCATCCTCAACAAAATTGACATCCCTACTTACCACTATCTTCCATTGCACTAGAATGTAGATCTGGTAAGTCCGTTTCGGGCTATTTCGAAGTAACCGATGACCAAGAAGTAACCCCCAATCAATTAAGGCGAAGAATCTCATAGTCATCCCATCAAAGGCCAGGTGAAGCCAAAATCTCATTTTGTTCGGAGGAACTATAACTTTCCCATCCAAGGCTTGGCGAGCTATTAGGCGAAGTGTGAAACGGAAGGACTTACTTCTTAATCCATCCATATGGGCTAAAGTGTTGTTAATATTGATTGGCACCTACTTCAAGTAGGAGATGGCATTGCTCGTATTCATGGTCCTGATGAAGTAATGAATGGCGGGGGAATTGGATTAGCGGAATGATGGTACAATAGTCAATCTGCGTGCGGATAATGTTGTAGCTGTCTTAATGGGTGATGGCTTTATGGTAAAGTTCCGATTGATGGCCCTTACTGTAAGAACTATGCATTCTATCTATAATTGCACTAGTGGTATATCGATTGGGTTTGGCATTGCTTGACAAATCTGACAAGTCCTATGCCGACAGCCTTCGAGAGTCCTGGCTAATCACTGGAAGGCGAAGCCGATCTCTATTGCCTGCAGGATTTGATCTGTTCCTCTCCTAAACGCTCCTATCCCGCCCGCCGTGCACCATCATTTCATTTCATTAAGGAGAAGTCGAGTCGATTGGATCTCGCTGTATGAGGCGTTGCCCCGCTCAGGGCGGACCTGACCTACCTATATTCTCGGATGGACCCACCCGCTTACGGTAAGGTATCGGCGAAACGCTTTCAGCCTTGCTGATTTTAACAGGAAATACATAGTGATTGGCTCCACTATCTAATAGATAGAGCAAATCGATCGGATTCTCGCTGTAATCACACACATAGTATGGAGCATTCTGAATCTAATTGAACGGAAATGGCTCAAAGGAAATAGAGTGATCGGCTCCACTATATAATATAATAAGACCCACCATGGGAACTATGGATGGTAAGACGTGACCCGATCCCATTCCGACCTCGACTCGAGATTGACAGTACGATCCCTATTATGGATGGTATGATCGGAATTTCGTTTCATTCGGAATGAATTGAAACCCCAAAAGCGCCAGTTCGAACTACTCAGTCAGGTGTGCCTGATCTTATCCTCGTTTTATCACTCGTGCGAAGGGAGCGTTCTTCCTTCGTGACAGGACCAATGGGAGTGGAGCGCAATCAACTGAGATGAGCGCCTTTCTGTGTCTGGGGAATATGGAGAAAGGCCAATCCTATCTCTAGTCTCCCTGCGGCTGCTCCTTTCCTCTCCAGGACACTTTCCTTACTAAAACACTTCGGACTCTGTTCTTAAAAAAGGAAAATAACAAGTGCCGCTTAGCGCTGCCAATATTGTAGGCGCTCGCAGGACAAGCAAGCAAGATGGCCTTGCCCTATTCGTTCCCTGCTCCGTCAATTTCCATACCTGGGTCTCTATCTCTTTCTTTATTTTCACTCTACCTCACTTTCTTTCTTTCTTTTCATTAGGGCGGGAAGAAGAGTGGTTGTTTTCCCGATTATCAGGTCCCGAAAAGCTTAACTGTGAACGAAAGCGGGCAGACAGTAAATTCGAGCAGGAATATATAGGGACGATTGCTTTAATTCAAGTGCTGAACGAGAAATAGAAAAAAGGGTTGCTTGCTCCGGATCACTTTGGGGATTGGTTTGGTTCTCTGAGGTTGGTAAAGTAGAGAGTGAATGGCGATCGGTGAGCTTTCCTAGTTCCAGGTTGACTTCAACTTACCAAGGCATCGTGAGGGGGATAATCATGCTAGATTTTGAGGGGAATAGGTAGGTACAGCATGCCCATGCCGCCTCGAACTTCTGGCAGGATTGATAACCGAAAGATACGAGTCATAAAGGTGGGTGGAACCGGTCAATTACGAGCAAAGAGCGCTCATTCATCCCTGCTCCTGCGGACGAGGTGGAGGAACCGGAAGCTGGTTTATGTGACGTATATAATAGACTCGGTTCAGCATTCATGCGGGGTGAGTTCGCTGGTGTTACTCGACTCTCTTGTTCGTTGTCTTCTGTGGCAGGCTCCCGTTGGTGTAAGTTAGGTGTTAATACGTATTAAAAGGTTCGTTAGGTCTTGTCCTCTGAGGGCAAGGAACGACCCGTCAATGCAAGTACCCGTGCCAGTACCCGAAAGTAGCTAACCCGTCAATCGCGAACTAAGTCGTTTTCCGCTTCCGAGATCTATCTCGTCTAAGGAATTATCACTGTGCTTGGAGAGTGCTTTGTTGTTGTTGGAAAAAGATGGATGGAAAATGAAAGCTACGAAACTATGTCCGATGAATAAACCGACCCGTATCTAAACCTGACAAAAGCTGAAAAAAGCAGGGCCAAGCTCGCTCTGCATGCATGATGGTGCTGGCCCCTTCGATTGACTCTTCCTATGGCCTTTCGCCGAAGCATTCTTCTTCAATGTTTCTGGCATGGGAGCCGATAGGGGAATGGAAGGGAGAGGAATTCGGTCTCCTTCTAAAAAAGAGGATAGGGCTATGAAGGTCTCCTTCTGAACAAGGGAAGGGCACTTGAGCAAGGGCCCTTGGTCTCGTATAGGAAAAGGTCTCCTTCTGCTTCTGAAAAAGGGTAGGAGAATGGAAGGGAGTGCCCGGCTTTCCTTCATGGCTGGTCTCTATGGGGCACCTGAGATGACTCTGCCCCAGCGCCGGCAAGGGAGTGCCTATTATATTAGCGGTGCGGCTAAGCTATTAGCAGCTATCCGGATGTTGTTTCTTTCCCCGCTTTAACAATATGCGACACCTTCTGTTCTTAACACCGATATCGATATGCGTTCTGAACAGATACCCGAATACGATGTCTAAAGTGGAACCTTCCTACGTTAGGGAGTTGGACCAACGTAAGGGAGTTGGTGTTCCCCGCCCCTATAATATAATAAGGGGTCAGCTACGTTAGGGAGTTGGTGAACGCAGGAGTGCATAAAGGCCATAGAGCATAAAGGGCACTCGACCAAAGGACTCGACTCCCGGTATTGGTGTCTCGACTCCGACTCTTTCTTCTCCCGAACCCAGTGATATGTTTAAGAGGACTCGAATGAGATGTGTCCCGTTAGTTCAGAGTAGGAATCTCCCGTCGTTTATGTGTTCCGAGTAGGAATCTTCTCCCGAAAGAGTATAGCCAACGGCGAACTAGGGTCTCCTTCTGAACCGGGGCACAACCGATCTACGTCAACTTAGTCCCTGTCCATCGCCGTTTGTGCGATTCTGTCGAACCTGAATCCCTGTCTGTTTCCTTTTAAACACCGTTTGTGCGGTCAATTGAAACGGAATCCCTGGCTGCCGTCGAAGCCCTATCGCTTGGGACCTGCCATCAGGTGGCCCTCTTCTTCAGCTGTAGAGTTTGCCCATTATCTCTCAGTCAAATCATTGAAATAAATATTTCAATGGCCTAGCCCGGAGATGCAAAAACCAAATCAGTCCTGGCCCTCCCTTTTGAGTTAATGAGACGATTAGGCCCGCTTTGTTTCCTTCTTTTCCTCCTTGCTTGCCGGTTTCAAAATGACCATTTCCGCAGCTGCTCCGTATCCGGATAGCTCTTATCACTATCAATATAGGGAAAAATAATTGACAAAATCCAAATCAGAATATTACCAACCAGGCAGACCCTTGAATATATGCGGGCATCCGTATTATTGAAAGTATGGTTTATCTGGAAGCGTTGGCTAAGAACATGTGGATTTCTAATATAATAGGGCTCCAGTTTTTTTGACATGGGTGAATCGCTTGGGGCAAACTCAGTATCGGAATCATATCCGCCCGATGATAGGTTTTGTGTGGGGTGTCTACTGCCTAAAACGAAATAAAACTCAAGTTGAAGCGGGACGGGATTCGATCAGAAAGGCGCTGGATTGCTGAAGACACGAGGGACAAAAGAGATGACTATCGTAGTATTAAAAACTGTCAAAAATAAGGGAGTCAATTGCAGCAGTTCTTTCCCTGCTCCCCGAAGTAAGGCTAACCTAGGAGGATTTCCTTTCTTCTTATTCTCCTCCAGGCCTTATATATAGTGAATAATTGGGCAAGTATCCATTTGGCTCAAGTCCATCACAGGCCACTCCGCATTATCTTCAGGCCTCATTGGTTCAGCTGGCACTGTCACCCTCTCTCCAACATGAGAGTTATTACATACGTAATATTCGTTGAGTAGCTGTTTCGGAGAGGGATGTACAAGCAGGAACTAGTCCCAAGGGAAGGGCTCAAAGAGGCATAGATAAAGCGGTGGGATATTGAATTCAGTTTTGGCCCTAGTGAAGAATCTGTTTACGGGGGATTGATTGGTTGTGTACGATGGCTGGATCAATTAGAAAGAAACGCCGCCTTTCATCGATGAAAGCTACAGCATAGCCGTCGAAGTCTTGTGGTTGCGCAGTATCCTCAGTTATTAGAAAAGAAAGCCAGATCGAGAAAGGTAAACAACTGGATCAGTCAGTTAAACAAGCGCTGCTGCCTATGCTGCTATAGCAGTGTTCTTTTAGTTTCCCCCACAACAAATAGTTAATTGCTTTACACAGGCCGGGCAACCTTACCTATTTGGGTACGCCCTACCGCTACCTCATGCCGCTTATAGACTATCATGCTGGCTATTGTCGAGCATCCCATTAAGAGAATGGTGCTAGCTATAAAAAGTTTTACTTAGTAATTTTCGATTAAAGACAAATAATAGATACATGTTGCAATTACCAAGTTAATTCCATTTGTTTGTGAAATATTAGAAAAGGTTTTAATCTTAAAATTATTCAATTTCTCAGTAACATTTTATTGTTACCTTATGCACAGCCTATAAGCGCCTAAGCAGCAAGATACAAGCTATACGGGCTAGAAAGACATAAGTGCCAAGTAAGTAGAGCGAGCGATGTTACCATTTTAGGGAAGAAGAACCTGCATTTAAGCTAGCTTATGGGTCAAACCACCATGCATTTACGAAACGCTCGAATTGGCCATTTCCCAGTCAGAACGACGCACTTTGCCTTAGCCCCCGCCTCTGTCTGTTTTCTGCCTTTTCTCCTTTCCGGATGGGGTTTTCCCTTTTCCCTCCTTTCTCCACATCATCCCAGCGCTAGGGATTCTTTTATGGATCCTCTCCATCTGATGAGTGTAGGTCTTTCAATCACTAGCCTTCCTCCCTTTTTCGTAAGGGTCATAAGGAAGGGGAATTGGCTTAAACTTGAATTCCCTGAGCCTATTTCCTGCAGCTGCACAGGCTTATATCCTCGGGTCAGGGAACTCCCTGCTATAGTGATAGGAGCCTTAATGATCTGTTTTTTCAATTCGCCATAAAACTCCTCGTCTGCCGATGAAGTCTGTCTTACGAATCCTAGAGCAAATATTGTCTCAGTCACGAGGAGAGGCAAGTCAGTGGAGGGCGGCACCATAAATTATTATGTAGTTGCCATCCCAATCAAAGAACCAATCTCCTAGTTGAAAGGGATCATCAGGGTCGAGCCAACATGCATGCATCGTTAAACCATATGTAATAAGACTGCCACAGAGAATAAGAATTAGTTATTATTACATACGTAATAAGATTGTTTCGTTCTGTTTCGATCGGTGTCGTTGTTAATACGTATAGAAGAGACTCGGTTCAGCAGGTTCAATGCCATAGATTGAGAAAGCGAGAAACTCTCTTTTATCCGTTTACTTTATGTCGACCTGTACAACAAGGGTCTATTTCTTTTTGACAACCCGGCATTAATATTCATGTGGGACGTTGTAGAGAGAATGCGGTAGGGAGGGAGATAGCACTATACACGGGTCCTTTGGGGATAAACCTATCTATGATACACCTATGGGTCCTTCCTTTATAACCCTCCCTATGATACACCTATGGGTCCGGAATATTTGGTAGGGAATAACCACCTGTAGTCCTATACACCTTAGGGGGATAGGAGATCGACTATCTCTATCAATCAATAGGTCGAGCGCATAAATGTTAACCCTCTAGTTTTATAAATTGCGCTCTCCTTTCAATTGAAAATAGAGTGGTCGAGTGCTCTCTATCTCCCTATTAACATGTCGATCTCAAAAGGACCCTCTCCTTATCAAAGGTTGGTCGAGTGCATACATCCGGCCGGTGCAGTGAGAGGACTCGACCTTAAGGTATCTATCCCGCTCTCAAGCGGGGTTTTGGAGGTCGAGCGCTCTTCCGCACTTCCCAACATAGTACTATCTTAAGAGTGTCTAAATGCATAACGATACAGTAGGCACAGAACTGCATTCTGATACGATAGGCACTTTAGGAACCGGACCAGCGCTCTCACCTTTGGCATCGATCTTTCCCAGTAGGCTTCCGATCCAGTAGGCATTGAACTTCACACCGAAGGGCGGGACACGAACTATTCATTTTTCTTCGCAACGAGATCTAATTACGTGTATAATCTATTCTAAGAATGAGAAATGGGTCTGAATGGGAATAATGAGGCACAAACTTCGTTCCTTCAATCGGAAAATCGAGAGCCACGAATAAAAAAACTCTTTACGACCTTAATGAATCAGTTTATAAAGGGAAAAATTCTACCGTTTCCAGAATGAATCAGTTTATAAAGGGAAAAATTCTACCGTTTCCAGACCACTCCGTTCAACGAGATTGTATACGTCATCTGACTACACGGCGAGAGCAATCAGAGACGCAGGTATTTCAGTATCGAAGATGCTATAATCGCGATACCGTATAAGAGATGTCGTTCGTCGTCCCACGTTTCCCGCTTGAAAGCTCTTAGGACGAATTCTCTCAATCTCTTTATCGCGGCGGCGTCTAATTATATACGACTAGTAGTCTATCCTGGCCAATCTTCGCCTTCCCATGCACCGATTGCCTTCCCATGCACCGATTGATTGACTGACTGCGTCCACTATTCAGCATAGGGAGTGGAAGGCACACCCCGCCGCCTTAACACTTCAATGGTCATCCGGAAAAATCGATCTCTAGAGAGCTGCGCCTTTAGAAACATACTTAAGTAGTTTCGGAGGGGAAACTTAGTACCTTTAATACTTAGGTTTCGGATTGAAATGCTTGGTCTTGGTAGAGCTTTCAAATGATGCATGCTTCATTTTCAGGGTCGTGGGCTCTTGGAAAGCGTGACTGGGCAGGGTTTGGCCCGAACTTGAGATTATCCCACTCCCGCCCCCAGCATGCTACGATCCATAGAGAGAGAAAGACCCTCCGGACCCCGGGGAAGAGGAAAAGGCAACCGTTTGGATTATTGCAATTAGTGTTTGATCCGGCCATTTCACCCCGGGAGCAGGAGAAGAGCATCAGCGCACACTTGGTTTTTATTAAGTGGGAATCGCGAGGGGAAGGAAGAAGGAAACATGGCGATCTCCAAATTATGGTACTTGGACACAAGCTACACGGTCTCGGGTCCACTTTTGGAGCTAGGTGGGCAGGCACAGAATCGTTCACAGAATCTTTATGTGGAGTGGGTAGTTGGAGTCGAGTGGGAAAAAGGAAAGGGGGGAAGGAACAAGGAAACATGAAGATGGCATGATGATGGATGGCGGGTAACAATGGTGGGTGCCTTTAGGAGTGTGGTAGAGGGAAATCGCTTTAGGCAACCAGGTTCACCTTAGATATTGGACCTGTGGGATTTAGGCTGGCGACCATCCATGTTCTGTTCAACCCTGCAGACCAGTGATCACCAAAAGGACCTGCCATACCCCAACTAAAACTGAACCCCAGAAAGTCTTCTTGCCTAAGGCGCCATGCCCCTGCCCCTACTCTTTACCATAGGTAATGCGTTTTACTCCCCTAACAACGAGTCAAGAGCATGAACTAGCTCTATCTCCCTAAAAAGAGAAGTCGATGTCCAAAGATTAAAAACGATTTCTATCATTTTACTAATTAATCGCGCATTTCTTTATTGGGCTATTAGTTCGAATGGGCTTGGCCGACATGTAGTGTAGAAGGCAGTATAGGCAGTAAAGAAGGCTATTTCATCTCTTGGAAGGCCAATCTCTTCTCCCGAAAAAAGAAAAGGAAAGCTATTTTCACCATTCTCCCAGGGGTGTCCTTCTTTCTCCTCTTTTAAATCATTCAATAAATAAATCCAGTAGTAGTTAAAACTATTGGGTTTCCCCCGTTTCCCTTCAGGGCAGTACTAACTCAGGTTAGGGTAGGCTCTTCGCTAATGCTCAGAATAAGGCTGCTAGGGCTCTTTGCTAATGCTCAGATCCTACTGCCAATAAAATCAATCTGGGTAGTTCTCCTCGCTAGCGCTTGGGTTCTATAGCCAATTAATAAGGCTAGGGCTCCTCGCTAACACTCGTAGGTTAGGCCAAGCTATCCTTGCTAACGCTCGAATTCTACAGCTAATAAACATATTATTATCTTTGTTAAAAATAAAAGACCAATCAACATTGAGGAAAGAAGGCCAGTCTCTTTATCTTTGGGAATGAAAACCAGTCGACTTCTCTTACTATCCGCATCGACATTGAGTGCTTGAAAAGCCGGCCAGCATCGACTAAATTCTCTTACTACCCGCTTACTACAAGAGTGCTTGGAAAGAAAGCCAGCATCAAGTGCTTGGAAAGAAAGCCAGCATCGAGTGCTTGGAAGGAAAGTCAATCAGTTCGTTAGCGGTAGCCAGCCAACCCAGGTTCGTTAGCCAGCCAATAGAGTTAGAAGCCTAACACATAGAGTTAGTGGCAGGCCCCATAGAGTTAGCGGTGGGCAAGGATACTTATTGGTATTCTTATTAGCAGACAAGCTACGCGCTCTCTAGAGAGTTATAGGCAAGCAAGCTACGT
>Ga0316216_1000024_pt1 | contig 22069 bp, 9 predicted proteins | sample NRE6metagenome_FD_207800 | JGI IMG/M metagenome (GOLD analysis project Ga0316216, IMG submission 207800) | Spruce roots microbial communities from Maridalen valley, Oslo, Norway - NRE6 | ecosystem: Host-associated > Plants > Roots > Unclassified | place: Norway: Oslo | collected 2017-09-15
CAGCTGCTACTGAGAAACTCTAAGGAAATACGAAGATGAAAGGGGCAAGAGGGGGATTGGATAAAGACTGGTTCCAGTAGGGGACGTTTATGCCACTACTACCTCCGCATCTGATAGTAGGAACAAGCTTTCTTCTTTCACTTTCGAATAACACCAACCAATTCGGTACTTTCATCTCACTTTCCTGGTATAGAGATAGTATTTGGTGAAGAGACTCTCACTTTAGGTATCTCTCCATGGCCCAAAGCGGGAGCGTCCTTCTCATTCATTGCTGGGGAATTAGCTCGATCCATGGCGGAAACAGCGAGAGGGACCAAGTGGTTGAAAGCGTTTGACAGACTGGTAGTGTGCTAGCGAAAAATTGATGGCTGGAGGGAGGCGAATCCGTCTCTACTATCCGGAGGGCCCTAAAACCCCATATTCATTCGGAAAATCCATTTTAAAGGCATTTCTATTATGCTACTAGTTTCTTTTCAAGGTGAACCGTAATTGGCGTAGTACCCAAATGCTTTTAAAAATGCTTTTCATAAAAACTATTAATTCGTTACTGCGTCCATCGTGACTGCGTCCATTCAGCTAGGAATTAGAGTAGTTATTCCATTATTACCGTGGCGTGTACAAAGATAGGGAGGGAATAAGGGTCTTTTCAGTGTCATTAGCGGGGCTTATTCTCGCTTCGCACTCCATTTAATGTGATATTCACTTCTTTCTTTATTTAGGAAACGTTTTCATGAATGAACTAAAAAGATAGTCTCTGTGCGCCATTCACATAGGTGGGCCATAACCATTTTAAAGTCGATCCGAAGCCAATTTCCAGTTCCTCTCCGATCTAGTGCGTTCTCCTATATAGCGGTATCCATGCGATCTTTGGTATGAAATCCTCCCTTTAGAAGGGTTGTTACACCTTTCACTCCCTTGCTGATGTAGGTAGAATTATATACAGAGATAATAACCCTTTCTTTATTAATTCTTTATGGCATGGCGAGTCTTTTCCATCAGAAGCACTCACTCAAGAGGTCGAGCCGCATCCATCGTTATGAAATTCACGACCCGCTTTCTTTCTTCGGGTAAGCGTGAACTTTCTTTCTATTACGACACACACAAAGTGAGGTGAGTGAGCTATCTCTCTCTTTCCCAGTTATTTATCGACTTTCAAAGGGCTATAGATCGACAATGCTGCGGGTCATCCGGTTATTTATATAGGTAATTTAGCGCATCGTTGACTTTATTAAATGAGTGGGTAAAAATAGCAGTGAAACAGTCTCCTTATGCACTGACTTATTTATGCTAATTACCATGAAAAACAGAGTGGCGTGACGTCGGTCGAGCACTCCGTCCTAAGTCAGTCGATTTGGTGTGATCTTTTCATTAAGATATATCCTTATATTACACTGCTATTTTTAGCCCCGTCAATTGAGAATGGGAGCTAGGCCAGAACCGTCACAAACCTACCAATAACCACGATCCCCACCAACCCTCCGGAGGTGGGTGGCAGGCTTTGGGGGAAGAAATAAATATAGGTGAGTTCAGGCTTTGGGGGAAGAAATATAAGGATGAGTTGGGCGAGGGATATACTGATACTGAACTACCTTTTGGGGAGCATTTACGGAGAGATTGATCGGGGAGCGTTAGCGGGGATAGATACGCGGAGGAGATCTTATTATAGGGCCCTTCGGGGAATGAGCGCGGGTAGCGAAGCTGGCTTGCTCGCTGGGTGGGCCGCCAATAAGTAAAATGAATGTTCTCTCTTGCAAAGCAATCCTGCCTGCGGGGATGGGGAACAGACCAGGACTCACTGTGAGAGTGTAGGCGGGCGGGATGGGGACAGACCATGACGGACCGTGACCCGGCAGGATACCTCGGGGGAAAGAACCTAACTCCCTTTCTACCGGCCCTGTTGACACTTTCTACCGGGTTGACACTCCATCCTTACCGGTTGACTTCAAAAACTTTCACAGGGACGTTTCACTTTCACAGAATTTAAGAGCCTTTCTCTCTCTGAACCGGGCACGTTGCATACGTACGAAGCCTTACGTTGAACACCTTACGCGGGCTCGATATTACATACAATATTGATTACGAGAGAGAGAGATCAGCAGCATGAAAGAAAAGAAAAAGAAACCCTGAGCAACACCCCTATATCTATCTATCTCTGGCCCCTCAAAGGACGAAGTGACCTGCAAAAGGGCGTAACCAACCCCTGCCTGCTATAAAGAATATCCCCCTTCCAGCTGATAGAACCTGCTTGCTATTAAGTGGGAGATCCCTCTTACGAAAGGGAGGGAAAGCAAATAAAGGAATTATCCCGAATAGAATAAAGGGAAAGCAAATCAAGGGAATTGGAAATAAAGCCCCTGCTAAAGGCCCTAGCTAAAGGCCCTTGCAAAAGGCCCTAGCACAAGCCTGAAAGGCCCTAGCTAAATAATGTTTATTAAAAGCCCTTCACAATCCAAATATCTAGGCAAGGAGAAAGCCCTTACAGGCAGGACAGAAATGGTAAAGATAGCCCTAGTAAGGAAAGATATGGTAAGGATAGCCCGAAAAAGTTCTCTCTTATGCGATGTTTGGTCCAACTACTCTTTGATAAAAAGAGTAAATGGGTTCGAATCCTAACCGCTCAGAACTAATTTTCATCGGGAGAGTTGCACTAAAGCTAATTAGAACTAGTTGGACTGAAGGTAATTATTGGAACGTCAATTTCTTGAACTACTAGTTGGACTAGTGAGAGTTATTTGGACTAGTGATAGTGTCAGGCTTCGCAGTAGCAGCCAACATAGTCGTTGTTATAATTACAGCTTATGAACTTATTGCAACTATCTATGTTCAGCTTTTTCACTCTTTTGAACTACTGCAAATTAGAACTAAGATTGCACTACTCATTACTACGGACAAGTTCAACGTCTCCATGCAAGCTCATATATAAATGTGTGATGTATAGATCTAGAGAAAGGGCAGTTTCTCCTAGTGATAAAAGGAGGAAGGCGGGAATGTTGTACTTTCCATGGAAAGGACGTCTCGATGCAATTCTCACGTAGATACAAGGTAAGGGGAAGAGGGTTGTCGCGGGCAACCTTATCCGCAGACATGCACTACACATGACGGACAGAGTGGCAAGATTAATTGACTGGCTTATATATTATACCTGGGCATACTTGGATAGGCACACTTGGTTGGGTGCATGTCAGCTGGGAGCACTTGGACGCACCTTGCTGGGTGTACTTGAATGAACAACACATGGATGCATTGCTAGGTGCACTTAGATGTTAGGCACACCCCTTGGATGTTGCGATCACGTGGCACAACAGGAAGGACACCACTAGAGATGGATATCGACGAACAAGTCATGTGGGCGCAGTTTAGTTGGTTATGTGGGCACTTGGGTCCACTTAGACTTGGAGGGGCTTGCAAGTGCAAGACAAGTATTGTATATATATAGTGGATGCCTCAAGTTACTAAGGAAGGCATCAAGTATCAAGCATTCATCATTGATCATTCACACAAGTGCAAAGTTAGCTCTCCAATTGTGCTAAGTTTTGGGGTTGACGCAGTAGGGCGAATTTGCATTGGTTGAGTGAGCAAAGAGGAATAGAACAGGACCTGTCAGTAGTATTGCCTTATACTATTTGTACATCTGTAAAGAAAGTTGCCAGCAGAGGGTTGCAACTCCCTGGTTGTATTCTATCAATATTCTTCATTTAATAAAGTTTAAGGCATCCACCTTGGGTGCCGCCTATACATGTGCATGTGTATTGTGGTTGCTTTGTTTATATGAATGTTGTTCCATTTTCTACGATGCTTTGTATTGGTTCACTTTATATATATTGGCTAAGTGTTTACTAAGTATTTAAATATTGACTAAATGTCAAAGTATTGCTGGGATGTTTTAAAGGCCGCGGTTGGCCATGTGCCTTTTGTTGAATGAACTTGGTTAGTAGGAATTGGTTGCATCTGGCAAATTGTAATCTAAGGCGAAGTTATGGGTAGACCTTAGGCGAAGAAGCATAGTTTGGTTGTCGTAGGCATAGGTTGGCCAAGCCCCTACAGCCAAATCAAGGCAGTGCCGCACAACCTTAGGTGCCGAAGCAAGCTTGGGAAACCACCAGGTTTGGATAACAAAATCAAGGCAAACTATAGGTCTGTGGCAGATAGCCTCTAGTTACATATAAGACAATTCCATATCACTCTTGTCCATCAGAAAAGAGGACAGACACCTACCTTTCAAGGTTATAGTTTAAACAAGAGATTGCTAACAAATAGAATGTTTTTTATACTTACAGAATATTTGTCTCTAGATTCAAAATGAGCAGTGCGCTCTATAAAGGATTGAGAATAATATATGACAATGTAGAAGACACATTGAAATATGAGCCTAAACAATCATTTGCTCAAAATGGTCTTAAAGCTTGTAATGTCCCCGGCCCTCGGGACTAACTATGCTCTGATACCACATTGTAACGTCCCCAGCCCTAGGACATGCTCTGATACCACATCAAGAAAGGCAAACTAAAAAATTAATTCAGCAGAAGCAAACTACAGTCGCCCAGTTAATTAATTATTTCAATTCCAACTATCATGCTTTCATCCTTATTCATTACAATAATTCATGCACATAATTCATATTCATAAGCAGAAATAGAAATAGGAAATTAAACACACATAAGCAGAAATATAATAGGGCATTAAACACATGACCATAACACTTTGATTTCTCAAAATGCTCCTCCGACTGACTGCAACCGAAGGACGTTCCTCCCAGCCGTAGGCTTTCTGACATACCATATCTTTTTATTACAGAGGCCACCCCCGAGCTGGGGCTATCATTCCACAAGGGTAGTGCTCTGATTTTACCTGTTAAACCCACACCACTATGGGACTCTCGGGTGACTCCAAGGTGTAAGAACCCCCCCTCTACAGCTATCACAATCCATAAGCACTCATTCCCCCTCAACCTGCACAACACCAGGAATGGGATCCCCTTCTCTGCACGCAGTCCCTCGGGCAATACCCAATTCCCTTCCAGTGCTCCAGCACAGGTCGACCAGGAAGTCTTAATGCCTGGGACTCCAGGAAGTCACAGTCGTAGGCTAGGTTCCTTAGCTTAGTCTACCCAACTGCTCAATAACATCAGTATCCCGAGCAATTGCCATACATAGTCCAGAACATCATTGTCCTTTCCTTCAATTCATACCAACAGAGGAATCATACCAAAAGGGTTCCTTACCCAATGACCAACTGAGTGAATGATTGAAGAAGTGATCTCTAAGCTTCATTTGCACATTCTATTTGCATGTTAAGCATTTGCCATGTGGCTCTAAATTAAATAAGGAGCCCACATTTCCCTTTAATACATTAGATCCCAACCTAAGGTAGTGGATAATAGCCTGCGTCATTGTGGGGAATACCTTTGTACCTTCCTCACCTCAGTGGAGCCCTACCCCTAGGTTCCCCACCCCTTCTAAGCTAGGTAGAGCATATCATTATAAGGTGGAGAGGAGAATAATCCCAGTGGACTAATTCCCAATGGTGGTAAACCAACCTTTTAAAGGCCTGTGGGGACTAATCGGTAAACCAACCTGAGAAACCGGACCCTAATAGAACTAAACCCCTAAGCTGTCACTAAACCTGTGGGAACTAAGCCCTACCATAGCGCATAGGAACTAATCCCTCTTGTTCGAAGCAGCAGCATACGAAACTAGGAGAGGCCCGCGCTCGACCACCTTTAATGGAGTTACGAATGGCTTTAGGAGCAGCATCCGTCCCTGAACTTGAAGCATCCGTCCATCCTTGATTCCCCACTTACTGAAACTCTTTAAGCTCGAGAGCTTTTCATTTCATTTCGGTGTGTACGGAGTTACCTTCTCCATATAAGGCACTTCTTTATAGAATTGATATAAATAGAACCTGAGAGCGCCCCTAAGCTTACGTCCTTCCGTCAACCAGTAATAAATCCTTTCGCTTGCTTCCTTCCGTCAACCAGAATCCGTCTTGTCATGGGCTTTACGAATGCCTCTCTATTCTAAGCTGGTCATCCATCATGAAGAAGTCCTAATCATCCCAACTAATCCGGTCTAGATTCCTTAATAAGTGGTACCGAACCTTATATAAGAGAAGAGAGCGGCCTAGACTCCTCCGACTAACTAATCCGGCCTAGTGGAATCAATCCCGGTCCATCATGAATCAATATTTTCATGGACCTTTATATCTTAAGGCGGCTTGACGAATGCGGAAGCTTAAAATAAGTCCTTCCTTTCACCCGCCTCTTTAAAGGCCCCGGGTTGCATGCAGCCTTTAATTCCATCCCATTCCATTCCAAAAGTTATATCCTTGCACCACGTATCACCAGGCAGGCAGAAAGGCCAGTCAGTCTCTCTTGGAAGGCCAGTCTCTCAAACACTTATAAAATACTTAAAAGACTTAACCATTACTAGCTATGAGACTCCCCCCTTGCTACAGGTCCTGCTATTCAAGAATATTTCATAGTACTAGCTATTATGCGTCTTTAGTAGCGTCTGGCTCCTTGGCTCGTCGCTATGAAGAATCATAATAATTTGGCTTGGCTTTCTTTATAGCTGGGTATAGCTTATCCGATTCTAGTTATCCCTTTCATACGGGTACTCCTGCTCTCAGTGCTCCCTATGCTTACTCTGCTGATGGTACCAAACAAACTAGGGTTGGAACACTAACTTCTTTTTCCAATCCTTCACTCCCCATGTGGTAGTAGCCACCTGGTCATACGGAATATGCTTTTGGATCTGCCCCTAGATAGAAGCCTACCTTGTGACCATATTAACATACTAGTATATAGGAACAACTGAAACTGCCTCTATTACTGCCTTATCCCCTACTCCAATAGATCCTACTCGTTATGCATATGTATCTAATACCACCCATGCTCCTATCGCCTTTGGTGCCTACACTCGGAATAGCATATTCACTTGTTATTTCTTATTCAACTAGAACCAGTACTATATACTTGATATCTATAAAGATTTAGATATATATTTATATATATATATATATCCTCCTTGCTTCTATGTTGGGTCTACTAGGTTTAGGTACGGATCTACTCCTCATAGAACTGGGTAAGGAACAACTGCGATTACTCGCTAAGGAGCTACCCCTTTACCTAACAGCCTAGATAGTTTATAACGATCTGGCCCCGTGCTTCTTCACCTGTTGCTGGTTCAATGACTGGCATTATAGCTACCCCTAATGACTCTGTTCCACCAACCCATACCTTTTGCCCTTACGGTGCTGCTGATCCAACAACGACTGAAATAAAGGGATGCAGTAGGAATGCAAGCCATGAAATCGTCTACATGCATTCTTCTCGGGGTATTGCTATTATATTATGGGACTCATACCACGTTCAATCAGTTGAGCTAGGAAAGATGCCACAAACCTACCTTGTGCACCCTGTACCCAAATCATTAATTTACTTGGTTCGCCCTCATCAACGAAATTAGATACTTATGCATCCCGAGCTAAGGGTAATTAGCCACTCTTAGGCCTCACCCCAACAACAGGTACTTCTTCATCTATTCAATCATTCATTTCCCTACTACAATATAACTCGAGCAAACAGCACCAGGGATAACCTTCTTTCTACACAGGGATCAAAAGCAGGGATCCATTCTTCATGCTATGAAAACTATTATGTATGAGGGAACACCCCGCCTAATACAGGTTAATACCGGCCGGCTCATACAATGAAATCATCTACATGTATGCAGCAACACAATCGATATGCCATTAGGGTGACCTACTCACCAACCCAACCTGGGCCTTCCTAGACTTAGTAGGCAATTTAGAACCTTTGGATAGATAGTCCGGATCAACTCAAGAGAGGATATTCCACGCCCTTACATACTTGAAACAGCGGAAATAACCCACTAGTCAATACTGGTTTTCTCAATCATTAACAATACCATATTATTATCCTCTATGATTTATAGACACAAACAAAGGAACCAATAGCAGCTTGAACAGGTATACAGTACTATAACTAAGTAAGGCATCTCAGGCCTGGAAGAACAACAACGGCGTATCACCCGTCGGTCTCTTATAATGTATGTGGACACCTGCGCTTTGAACTCAGATCCCAGCTATTAATACTAGTAAAACCTAGGAATGTTAGAACGAAGGAACCCGCATCACAGTACATCTTGTGGTGCTAATACACACTTCAGCCATTTCGGGTTGTTGATACACATAGCTAAACCCACCCATCGGAAACACAGGCTTTAAAGCATTAGGGAGAACCATTTAAGCAGGAGAAACAATCATTCTATTCGTAGACAATATATAATGTCTATTATTGAGGAACCAACACATCTTATCCACACAGGTACTAACACCTCATAGGATGTACACAGGTACTGAGAACACATCATAGGTCGCAGTGCATCTTATAATAACAATACGTTATTTAACCCAAGGGATGATTCATACTACATTCATGGGGATCATCAATATATATCGTATTGTAAAGATCGATCGACAACTCAGTTCAACCGGGAGATAGGTATACGCAAACTTCGAGGGAGGTCAACACCCTGGGTCTGAGGGATCAACCACGTGCATCCATCATTTATATCTGACCACGTAAATACTATATAAGTCTCCTCAGTATGAGCAATATGAGTTAGCTTATAGCTATTAAGATTCTATTCCTATAGTTATTACGATGAGGAATAATACTTGTTAACTTATATTATATGGTAGTACGCTTAGTCTGAAGAGAAGGAATAAGAGTCTTAGCTCTATTAGCAATATTAGTATGAGGAATAATAGTTCTCTTCTCCCTTTTAGTATTATACTCTGGTTATTTTAGTATGAAGAATATAAATAATAAAGAGAATGCTACCCTCTTAGCTTATTCAATACCCATATGAGTAAGAGCAGCATCAATACAAAATGACCCTACCTAACTAAGACCTTATACCCGAGCATAGGGGACCAATTACCCTAACTACACTGCTGGTATTATCCCCGGTCCATTCTCCAGAGTGCTCCCATTAGAGAATCCCATTAGAGAAGAAGGGTGGTTTATTACTAAGAGGGATAGACTCTACCTACTTGGAGTGGATACTAATAGCTTACTTATTATCTATAGAATAGACTGCTTACTATATAGCTTATTCTTTAGTTCTAAGATACACCGCTTCCTATACCGGGACTCCTCATACCTACTAGGTGGTGCTATAGGACATGGACCTACTCGAACCCCTTAGTAGACCTCTTACTACTTTGGATACTCCAGCGACAATTACGTATTCTATCTTATCTAGGACTCTTCTAGTAGGAATAGACTCTTCTATTAGGTATATCTCTCTATTTAGAAACTAAGCGAAATTGATTGCTTGTAACTTGAAAACAAATAGGGAATTCCCCTTATAAGATGGGCGTAACATAGAAATATTCTAATATACTAGTCATATTTTCATATCTCTAGAATATCTAAGCTATATAACTAGGTTCTCAAATATCTAGATCAACAGATCTAGGAACAGGAACCTCACTAAAAAGCTCTACTCTTCAGCAACACATAGAGGAACACAAAGTTCTCATACTCACGGCTTTCACACTCCTTCCTTTATCTATAGCGTTAGGCTTAGTCCCTCAATCAATACTATCTGTGTACTAGATTAGGAATCAATAGAAGAGCTATAATTAGGATCTCTTACTCTTTATAACAAACTATTGGTCGGTATACATCCATCATATTACTCTCATGCTCCTCAACGTGGATTCTTGATAGTGGTGCTTCATTCAAGACTCTATGTTACTCCTTTCGATCCACTGAAGATACCCCACCTATGCTTAGGCTGACTGCTACAGCAAAAAAACGACTTCATCTACTTATGCTGGGGGATGATGCATCTATATCTTTTGCTGGCTTAGTGTTTCCATTACTGGTTAGTAGGAGACTCCTTAAGCTACTGCTAAGGGTTGTTCCTTTAGCTGCTTACCATTTGCAATTGGTACTTCTGATGATGCTACTGGTGCCAGATCAGTAACTCGCTCTAGATCTAAAGGCTCTATGCCATAGACTGGATCCAGCTTACTAAGCTATTTAGGGGATTAAAAGAAGGATAGATTTATCCGAGATTACCTTCCTTCTCTTTAAGCGGGAAAACAGCCAGCGATTAATCCCATACCTGACAGGCGAGCTAAATAGAAGTCCTCGACCACAGGGAGAGACCTTATTCTTCCCATACATATAAGGTTCTAAGAGTTAGGTCTGATATCCGGGAGATACCTGATTTTATTATTACCTTACATTGAGTGGTTAATAGATAAGGCCTTGACCAACAGAAGATACCATACCTTATTGCTGCCTGGACAGAGATGAGACCACTATACAGACCAGATGATGGCTTTAAGAAGGCCCTTAAGGGTGAGACAATGCCTTGATTCTGGCCTTTACTAGTTTTGGATATTCCCTAAGCTCCTGCCTCCAAGCAGGAGCTTAGCCCATTACCATTCTTGAGTTAGAAAGCGGAAAATAAAACGAACAAGCATACGTGCAGTAAGCTACCAAAGGGAACCCTATCTATATGGCTAACTCCACTGCAGTTATTTGGAATCGATAAACAGAAAACTTTCATGCGGTAATCAGTATCAATAAATAACTCACTATCAATCCAAGCCTTGTAGCGAGCTCCATAGGAGACCAGCTGACTCGTCCTACCCCGCCCGGCTTCACTAGTCCGCCAGGGTGCAAGTATAAGAAATCAATCCCAGCCTTCCTTGTCCTTAAACTGTTCCTTCTTCGACATCTAATCGGCCTTCCTTGAACTCGGCGACACCCTGCTAATTGGTGCCTACCTCCTTTTCCTTCCTAATCGGGGACGGACCTCCTTCCTTCCAATGAGACTGGCTATCCCCACAGGCTGCTATTGGGGACCACAATGACTGACAGTTTCCAGCCAAAGCTTTCCCGGTATCAAATCCAAGTATCCACAAACCGAGTATCCCCGCCCATCCAATGAATCCATCCAATCAGAGAGAACCGTTCTGGGAAGGCAAAATCTAGAAACAAAAGATTATTTTGAGTATCCGCGATGATTACTCACGCACGGACCCAATGAAACTTAGGTATTTCTAAATGAAAATAGCAAATGAGATTGTTTTTTCAATTTGTTCCAACTCAACTTTGGGCCTACTCCAAACGGTGTTGCTTAAGATGGGTATAATTGGATCCATTTGATTAAGGCCCCTTTAAAGGCGCGGTAACTGGCAGGCATTATATATTATAATATCCGTTTTTCTTTTTTTCCCCCCCCGCACGTTCCTTATCGGGAAGAAAACTATATGTTTTCAGTTGTTCGCCTGGTGGACCCACCCCTCGCGGTATATGTTGCCTGTTGCCCATGGACCACCACCAATTCTCGTAATCTGGGGCAGTGTTGTTGGGAACGCCAATTCTCGTAAGATGTGGCAGGTGGAAACGCCCTTCTCATAAGACTAATCAGTTGAGAAAATCCGATCAATCAATGCCTCTTCTGGAAGATGTGGCAGTTGTTGTTGGGAACGCCAATTCTCGTAAGATGTGGGCTGTTGCGGATTGAACTGAATGCGAACTCTACTAAGCGGGACGTTAGATTATCCCTCTATGGAGAGAACTCTATATTATCCCTCTATGGGTACGTGAACTTCAAGTTGAAAGAAAGCTAATTTATATTCTCTTGATGGCACTTATTGGGACGTGAGAAGGGTATGATGGGGATTTGCTACGGGTATTCTGGGTACGAAAGATGGTTAATTAAGGGTACGTGCTATAAGATCAAGTAAGAAGCTCAAATGTTGTTTGGATGTATCGTATTGGGAGTGAGCTGTTCCATCTGTCTTCTTGGGTTTGGGTATGACTGACTCTGTGGAGGAGTCGGGAGTAGGGAGTAAGGGAGTTTGTAGTTGTAGGTTCGAGTAGGCGTTAGGAGTAGGGGATTTTGTCATAGATGGAGTAGTTTATTATCTGTGGATGTGCCCTTTTAGTGGGGCGTGCCATTGGGAATGAGGGGAACGTGAGATGGGTAGTTAATTGGGAGGAGGTGATCTGCGAATGATGGGGCCGTGATATAAGATCCAAGTAAAAAGAGAAATAATTAGCCAGTATGCCCTATTTGGGCCGATGTTGCCTGTGTCCGGTGGACGACCTATCTCATAAGACGTGGCAGTTTTTGTGAGAACGCCTATTTCGGAATCTGAGGCAGGCGGAAACGCCTATTTATTTCATAAGATGTGGCAGTTGTTGGTGGAACGCTGTTTATCGGAAGATGTAATCAGTTCAATCAATCAGTTAACTCAATGAATGCCTCTCCCGGAAGACCTCTGTTCTCGTCCACGCCCCCACACCACGCGTCATTCCAATGGGCCTTCCTTCCTCTCAGAATCAATTCAGTATCGATCAAGATCTATCCAAGCCCAATCCACTTTCCCTTACTAGCAAAACCTTCCCAGCGTGAATGAAACTATGTGTCTGGCGCATGATCATAAAAAGGGTGCTGCATCATATGTAACGCATTGTCATTCATTCCTTCAATCCAATTGATGTAGTAACTCCTGTTCGTCTACATAAGCGGAGGACCGTGTGTTCCGTATGCGTAAGTGAGTCTGAGTGAGGTCAAAGGTCGAGGAGAAAATAGAGGGGGGGTAGAGTTGCGGACTATGGTTTTTCCGTAGAGTTCGAGTTCGAGGGCTTTCATTCGTCCGTCCGTTGGACCACCAGTCTTTAAAGATGTGGGCTATCAATCAATCGATCAATCGATCAATCACTATCCGCACCTCCCGCGCTATACCTGACTAGCCTGCGTATGGCGCATGATCCTAAATGGGTGCATCATATATAATAGCTGTATGAACTCGCTCTTTGTGTGAAATCGCCATGACTAACTACTAACAGGATTATTTGTCCCCGTACCGTGTGTCGTACCGTACCGGGTTCATACCGTCGTGAACCTCGTCCCTTTCCGGGGGTATGGTTAAGTTATCCTCTCGGCCATTGAAGAACTTATTCTCCCTGGTCTGTTGGCGACTTGGAATGGTTGTAGGAAGGAGTTATGGGAATGGGTGCGCTTCAAACTGGGACTACATAACTCACCTCCTTGAATGGGACTACCTGACCCGCCTGAATGACACTACCTGACTTGCGTGAATGAGAAACTACCCGACCTCCCTGACTGAATGGCTCAACCTGACCTCTCCCTGAATGTTTCTCTCTAGTCCCTTTTCCCTGAATGCTCTATGTGTATTGGTGTATGATCCTCAACAACGGGTGAATTGTATAAAACGAGCTGTAGTAACTTGCTCTTCTTTATGTGAAGGTATCGCTTAGCCGTGGTCCCTTGCACATAGCCACCGTGCGTGGTCCCATGCACCTGTTGTTCACAGTACATAGTCCCTTTGCCCCACACCCACGAGCTAGGCGGAAACTAACTCTAGCAACACGTCTAGTCATTCTCTCGTATGTTGATGGGTAACACCTATTATTTCTCACGTATGGTATGATGTGGTCCTTCTCCTCTCGGCCAGTTGTGATGTGGGCCTTCTCTAATATAGGGGTAATATTCCTTCTCTCGTCGTCCGGTGGGAACTTGGAATGGTGGAATTTGGGGGATATGCTCGTATGTAAACAAGCATGGCTCGTCTTCTGGTGGAACATGGGGGTAATGAGAAAGCAAGCAAACGGTGTCAAGGTTATTCATATCCAGGTAGAGCAATAGATATATGGCAATAGAGAGACGTACTTGCCTAACGGATTCAACCAGCAGCTTATTCGGTTTCTCCCAGCCCTCGGTTCATATCCCAGCCCGCGCAGTAACGAGAATCAGCAAGTCATAATTCATCAAGTAATAAAAGCAAGCAGCCTTCAAGTTCATTGTCTCCAGGGAGAGCACAAGATAGAGAAAGGCAAGATACCTTCGGCAAGCAGCAAGTTGTATTTATTAGCATACCCTAAAAGTGTTGAATCCGTACCATACCATACCGTATTGTGCAGGGGAATGTCCTCTCTGCCGGGTATGGATTGATGAAAGGGGGTGAGGTACGAACCCGCTCCCCCGACCAAAGAAGGGGGAGGGCCTTCTCTCGGAAACATGTACTGGGTGAATAAGTTAGGGGAATCAGTGCACCTCACACTGGAACTAAATCATCCGTTCCCTCAGGCCGCACCTTCCGACCAGCAGCAGTATCAGCAGAAGATTCAGATCTCTATTGGTTTAACTCAATCAATCTCGTCTGTTGTAAACATGGCTAATAAATCGATATGCTCATCATATGTAACCAAGCATGGCTCAATGTCTTATCATCTGTTGGGAACATGGGAACATAATCCTCATTCGGTGTATTGATAGGGGAACTAAAGAATTACCTGCCGCTTACCGTCTGGGGGTAAACATTAGACCCCGTCCACCTTAAACACGGGGTTGCAAGTATAGAAACCAAGCAATTCATTTCCTTGCTTGCCTAACGTCTAGGCACCACAGGTTCTATATCTATGGGTTGTACCGGTTTCTTGGGTTTCTAGCATCACGGATTAAACCAGCTTTTATTGGGTTTCTCTGAGCCCTCGGTTCATATCCAAGCCAGCAAGCAGGCGCTTAACCTAAAAGCAAATGATGCCCATCCCGCCAAACATAGGGAAACGTCATGAAATGACAATCTTAATTGGGGAAAATATTACTTTAAATGTTCGGTTGGAAGTATCAAAATAGATTCAAAATCGTGTTTCCATAGAGCGAAGATGTCAATAGAATCACTTTCTTTCGATACTCGGCCTTCTCCCTTCTTCCTTGTGTCTATCTGCCTCACTTTATTCCAGAGACTTCCGACCCATTGGACCTACCGACAGCCGGCTAACAAGCTAGCTTTCAATTCTTCTCACCAGCAAGCAATTGTAGCGAGTCAATCCCCCTAGCAATTGGTGTGAAACGCGTTCAAATGTCATTCTTCAAAAATCGAATTGAACTTGAAACGTAAGTTGGGCTCAGCCTCATATCATTTGAAAAAGAGCCAGAGCGCTAAAATGGTAATCTAATTTATTTCTCCCGGCATACATCCACCTAAATTTCTGCCCTGCCTAACTCCCTCTACGCTTTCTGCCCTGCCTAAGCCTCTTATGCGGCTACTCCTGCCTGATTGGAAGGAATCAACTTAAATGCATGAAATAAGCAATTTGGCTCAAGCAAAAATGGAGTTCGGGACCCATATGAAAATCATAGGACTTGGACCCCCAACCAATAAAGACAAAAGTGTAAATACATATATAATGATATATATCTTTGTATACGAGATTCTTTATCGAGTTCCTTATTCTCGAGATCTAGATGCATGCATTCCTTACAGGTCGATATCAATACCAGCGATCGCGTTCATCCCCCGGTCATCCTCATCCCATAAATCGCAGCAATCCTAGCTTTGTCATCTCGCCTATCCGCTCGTGTGAAAGTCGTGAAATGCCATTATTATGAAATAAAGAAAACGTCACTTTACTTTAAAGTGTACTCGGGGGGGTTTAAAAAAGAGTTGAAAGAAGCTGAAATGGCAATAAAATTGATTTATCTCCATATTTGCGCTGTAAGCACCACCCCGGCTATGATAATAAGTAAATATAACCGTTGGATTATTGATTCCCGAACCTTTCGGCAGGAGACCAGCCCTACCTAAGATTGCCTTTTTGAGGCTCGACAAAAGAAAACCCATGGCTTTACGAAGAAATGCACCGAGAGCTGGTCGAACACAAAGAGGCTGGTCAATAATAATGTTACCCGAGAAATAACGGCCGATACTAGGTAGGGCTATATTTGGTTGTTTGGCGAGATATGAGTTGCCTATCACGTGAAGATGAGGGAATGATGGCTTGCTTTTATCTACTCGCCGGGAGTATGGAAGGAAGGTTTTATTTAGAAAGATTGGAATTTAATATAGTTTCTCTATATTTGGTAGGCAGGCGGACGGGATAGAATTGATTTGAGGTTGAGCGGGCAGCTGCTTTCTCCCTTTTAGCTGGGGTACCCGGGTGGGGTGCTGCATGCAGAGCTTGGTGGAAGCTGCCGGGATTGGGAGCTGGGAGAATGGGAGCTGGAGCTTGATAGATAGGAGCTGGCGGGCGAGAAGAAAGCGAGTGGACGGATGCTATTACTTACGTGCCTCTTGCTCGCTAGATTCAGAGATTTTTAAAATTGGGAGATATCGGCTGGGACTTATTAAAGCTTATAGATGATACCCAATAGTTGGAGATTGATGCTTGCCCGTAGAGAGAGATCTTATTTACGCTAAACATATGATATAAACTCAAGGCCACAGTCCCACCTACCTGAGATATTTGATCTTTTCAGCGAACCGAAAGAAAGCTGCGAACCAACAGCCCCGGGACCCCCCCCTGCCAACCAGAGCCCTGGGGAACAAGCGGACCGGAACGAATCAGCCCACCACAACATTCCAACTGGTGATGCTTCAACGTGTGCTTCAACTAGCATATCCAGTACCAGAGACAGCAGCAGAGCACCTAGTTTATCTTAATCCAGTAAAAGAAACATCCCATCTACCCCCATCTCGCCCCGGATCTCTTCCAGTTCAATACCCTGCAAATCGAGACCCCATGCCTTTTTACCTCGCTCACCCATAATCCGTTGACCCACCAAAGGTAGCGGCAGTTAGACATTGAGATGCAAATATGGAAGTAGTTCCATATCCATATCCGTTGTAAGCAGCATATATTCCGGATCGAAAGCCATAGCCTATAACTTTCCATAAGTATATTCACCATAGGCATCAAAAGATAGGTTCGTTCCCATCGTTCACACCTAAAGACGTTGAGCCATGTTGTTTACTTACAAGCATATCGATATTGAGCCTTGTTACCAACAGACGAGATTTCAACACCCCGTTCAATATCACACCCATACCCGAGAAGAGACAAAAGTACCCATCATGCATGCATGAGATGACCAGATAGATCGATTATATCGTGAGAAATACATGGGTGATCAGATAATCATATACGAGGCTCCATGTAAAGCAAGTTGGGTATACTTCAATAAGGCATTGATAGAAGGTTGAAGATAAGGCCTCATGAGTAGCATAATAAGGCACTGGGAAAGAGAGTGAGGTCTTCTTCTCTTTGAGGGTAAGGGTGAGGACCCTCTCTTTTTTCCCTCCCCTCAAAGGCCTTACTATAGGCCCTATCGACCTTATAAATGAATAAGTAGATAAGGAAGGGAGATCCTATAAACCTTATATATTACTCAGATAAAGCCCCGGGATGAATATTTCTGAGATTACTGAAAGAATAAAAAGAGGGAAATCCCATTTCGATAGAAATACCTATTCAACCATTCCATTCATTCCCTAAACCTATAATATATTCATTATCCCGTTCCATCACTACCATTTTTTTTGTAAGGACTAGCCCAAAAGAAATTATTGGGTCATCCTTTGAGGAGTTATTTCTTATAACTGTTCCCAGCCCCTCCCTTTCCCTTCCTTCTATCTTCCACAGAGGTTAGCCCGAAGAGGTTAGCCCTCCTTCCTTCTCATTCTAATTAACTGCCTCATGAACTGCTATTGGTAGTATGGTATGCTTCATGAACTGCTATTGGTAGTGGTTTGAGGTATTGACCTGAACTGCCATATTTGAGGTATTGACCAATATTGCTAGAATCGGGGCTACTTAATAATAGCAGAATGAAGAAGAAATAGCAGAATTAAGAATAGGAATAGTAAACTGCTGGATAAGTCCGACATTTTAAACATATAAGTCCGATTCCTGATGACGACAAGGCCCACAGAGCAGATAAAGGATGGAGGCAACGCGAATCCTAAGGCATGGATTCCTCTAATGAGGCAGTAACCGAATCAATACCTGCTAAGCCACTTCTTTAGGGGGTCCCGGAATGACGACAACCCTTATCTATACTAGATATACTATACGTCCCGTTACCTCTCGCTAACACTCTAGAAGTAAAAAAGAATGGAAGTAACAAAGCTGTGAGACGACCTTGTGAGACGACCTTGTGAGACGACCTATGGAACCCACAATCCCGGGAACTCCTCCGAAGTCTGGCTCTGGCCTGAAGTAAAAAAGAATGGATAGAAGTAAGACTGGGCAGATCAAGGATGGAGGCAACAATGCATGACCGTTGGATGAATCTCCTTGTCCTTACTTACCCGGGAACTTTGGCAGGCTGGCGTAATTACATATAAAAATATTGGATTGGAGCGACGTCAATGCAAGTAATAAGGCAAGTCATATAACTCATTATAGAAGTGAATGTAGGTGTGTCTTGGCCTTGGATGTAGAACGGCTAGAAGTACTGAAAAGAGAAGGGTAAGAGAAGCACATGAATATGTCGAAGGAATTCTCATGGCACCTATAGTGAAGGAACCTTGAGCTACAGATCTCTAGTCATAAGAAGGAATGTAGGTGAATTAATGCCCCATAAGAATGTAGGTGTCCTCCCAAGAATGTAGGTGAATTCGGCTTCATTCAGAAAGTAGGTTTCCTGTCGCTGAAAGTAATAAGTAAGGTCCCTGCGCTGAAAGTAATAAGGATGTAGCTAACCCTTTCAAAGAATGTACTTAAAGGGTTCAAGCTCAACCTTTATGAAATCGAAGTTGCCCTACTATTATTTAATATGGTTCCCCGATACCAGAACTGGAGGAGCGAGCAGTTGGTGAACCAAACCCCAACCCAGCGTCACACGTTCCCCCTCCATCCACCTTGGACTCTTCCCGGAATGAAAAGCTCGGAGCCGAGCCAGGAATGGCCGAAGTGGACACCCACCACTCCCGGTTAGAGAGGCCCTCTTTAATACATTCAGGAAAGATGTTCACAAGAGCTAAAGACACTCGTTCTACCGCGGTAAAACCCTATATTATTTAATAAGCGGCCCGGTTCACTTCACCAAATAAGGGGTCTTGGGCGGAGACCCGCTGCTTACTGCTTATTGATAGGCAGGGCTCACGTATTATCAGCTAGCTCGCTCGCACCAGCCCCTACTATTATTATTATTATTTAAGGCGCCCTCCTACTATTATAATAAGGCTTTCTTATATAAGTAATTCGTGCACGCCCTTCTCGATAATATTGAACCAGCAGGGATCTACCACGATAATGAAACGATACAGCTTGGGTGCATCAAGGCCTTATATGAGCACTCCTCAACCCGCCTTAAATAATAGAAGCTAGATCGATGCCGGTCAACCCAGCCCCAGGCAGTAAGTGGTCCTGGTCAACCCAGCTAGTCAAACAAGCCCAGTTTCTACCCTATCAACCGCTAAGCCAACTCAGGATGGCCTTAATTTCCCCTTCTTTCCCGTCTCGTCTTATTTCGGTAACTAGAGAGAGAATAAGGCCAAGGGAACCTCAATAGTGTAAGTACACAACTCCATACTTTTATATGGTCCTTAGACTCTTAATTGGCCGAAAACTCCTTCCTGTTACTTATTTCCTTGGCTTGGCTAGTTATCGAAATGAGAAACGTTTTTATTACATTATAGAAACAATTATTGCCAATTACCTATGTGAAAGTTGAGTTAGCGTGTCAAAGTAAAGTAGGGATAACCGTCGTTGATAGGTTCTGTGCTTTCAACCGCATTCTTAATAGTGTTGCACAACTGAGCAGTGAGTTGTTCATCTTCCAAGATATCTGAGAACAAATGCAGCCAAAGGTCGGTGAATTTGACCGAATTACCAGAGGGTTCCCGATCTGCTAAGGGTCTTTTGAAGGTGTTGTAGTACTGTTGTCTCTGGTCCCATGATGGTTCCACAACAGGAGGAGTCGACGAACCGGCCATATCCTTAAACATATCCACTCCTTGGTGGAAGTACTCCTTCTGTTTAACTGGATCCATCTTCGGAGGTCTTGGTCTGTCTTTCTTAATTGTATCTCTTGGTGAAGTCCCGGTATATTCTCCTGTTCGAGCTCCTCCTCTGGTCACAACATTTCTATTTTTCCCTTGGGCATTCATCTTCTGTCTAACTTCCGAATTTATAAGATTAGTACCCTGCTATCGATTGTGATCTTCCCACTTAGCAATCAGATCAGGGCAATCTTCGGTTGCATGGGCATTTACTTGACAATGAGTACACCAAGGCTTTCTAGGTAGTTTACAATCTCTATCCAAATGGCCTGCTTCATCACAGTTGTAACACCTAGAGGGTCCTCTTCCTCTCGTATGACCTCCTCTGAAACCTCCTCCACCTCTTCCACGAGTTGTGGCATATCCTTGGTGCCCTTCCGCTACTCGGAAGGCAGACTTATCCAGCCTATCTGCAAGAGCGTCTAATGCTCAGTATCTGTTAGTATCATGTGTAGACGATCCACATAACTCATAGTACAAAGTATTAGGTACGTAATAGTCTTTCTACAAAACAAGACAATGTCGGGAAGCGTGGTTTTGGTAGGCATTCAGATACTCAATTCAGATACTCAGAGACGCGTGGAAATAGCTTTAGCGGGGTTGACTGATTGATGGAACTGACTTACTGAGACCGAACTGACTTGGAAGGGAGGAGAAGCAGGCGTAAATAACTATTAGGCTAGGCGTAAATTACTATTCAGACAGGAAGAAAAGTGGGCGAAATCACATTATAGAAGGAACCCACCGAATCAATCCCTGCCGGCCACCACGCGGGATAGGAGAAAACACATTATAGAAGCAGGAACTCACCGAATCAATCTGTGTATGGTGGAGGATGGTGGAAAGGGAGGCGCTGACTATTTTCACCTCCTGTTTCTGAGCCTATTTGCTGTCTCTAATTCCTTTTTCTTATCGTAAGGCACTGACGAACATTGTAAGTAAGGCACTTACTCTCGAACGGAAGGATCTTAAACTACTAGCTTTCGAACTGAAACGGGTGCTGCTTCACTGGCACCATAAACTGGCGCATTCACTGATTCCGGGTAAACAAAGTAAACTAGCTCTACTTCCTATGCTTCTGATGGATGGGCTTCTGGTCTTATCACATTCGTGTTGGTAGCAGCAGCTAGTTCTGACTAGTCTTACCTCGGGGCTGCTCTTATAGGCTGTGCTTGGATGGAGGTTGGCGATTGGCTGTCCTGCTTTCTATTGCTATGGGCTTTTCTTCCGCCTATAGTGGTCCTAAGAACCAGCTTACACTTCATACCTTGGGTCGCTTAGCCTGTGTTTCTCACGCTTAGCCTGTTTGGCGCTATGCTGAACATACATGGCTTTCGTATGACATATGACTCTCGATCTGGCTATGGTAATGGGATCTTTGCCTCTGATACTGGCTGTGCTCCTGCCTTTGCTTCATCGACTGGATCAAGCACCCGTCACTAAAGCATAGGTTGGGTTCGGGGGATTCACCAAAATGGATTTAGGGATCGGGATTAACAATCAATTTATCGTTCTGACGGACCGGGACGAAACAGCTCATTTCTCCTTACCTTACGATAAGATCTGCGATTTCTTTGTTCGTAACGAAATGAACGGGGCGGGGAAATATGGATCAATCGGATTCGTAACTGAATAAGTGAAGTAGCTCAAGATAATTGTAGCTACTTTTGGTAATTGTATTCAATCAATATGGGCGGGATCGAATCCTTTTTCATTATGAATCGATAGTTTTTGTTCCGTTTTCTATGCATTGAGGTTTTCTCTCTTTACTGCCAGCATGAATCGAGGTTTTCACCTTGTCCAGCAGGTCTTGGTTCGGTGTTACTCATGAGTGTAAGGAGGGGTCGGGGTGGTTACCATTGGGATTGTGTTCCGGTGTGTTCCCACTGAGAAGGTGTGTTCCCGCCCGGCTCTAGTCCAAAAGAAGACCACAATCAATAGTTATTGTTCCGTTATAAAGGAAGTCTATTTGGTATATTAGCGTATTATATACGTAATAATGCTTTATGCTTTAACAAGCCGTTTGTTCATTTCGACCAACTCCGAGCTGCTATTATATATGTAATTACGCTTTCTTTATTTATGGGCTGGTAATTCTCTATCTATAATTACGACTCCTAATCGATCGCATAATATCATATACAAAGAAAGAGAAAACACCACTCCATCTCCATCCCGCCACTTATGAATTAGCCCAACTACTTAT
>Ga0316216_1000025_pt1 | contig 21939 bp, 14 predicted proteins | sample NRE6metagenome_FD_207800 | JGI IMG/M metagenome (GOLD analysis project Ga0316216, IMG submission 207800) | Spruce roots microbial communities from Maridalen valley, Oslo, Norway - NRE6 | ecosystem: Host-associated > Plants > Roots > Unclassified | place: Norway: Oslo | collected 2017-09-15
TATAATAAAGCATTCAGTCTTATTACTTCGTTACTAATTACTCCCACCCATAACCCAGCCAGCGGCATAAACTACAGTTGTGAACCCAAAGGCTATTATAACTGCCGAGTCGGACCTAAAGCTATGCGAGAGGATAAGAGGATAAGGCCCGTTGCATGACGTCTTTAGGTAAATAATCCGTTGTTGCGGGGACGGACAAAAGCAAGGGTAACAGGAGAAGGAGTACCGCCCGTTGTTAAAGCAAAGGCATCTGAGCGAGTTTAAGCCACAGATCGAGATGCAGTTCCAGATGGCTTATGCTGAAGATTTGACAGCTCGGGTTCGGAATGGAGTCACATAAGAGAGAAGAAAGGAAGTAAGTTCTCCATTCCATAGTAAGCCTTCTTCTCTCTCGCTATCACCCAGTAGACGAGTTAGAGAATGAATGAGTTAGCGAGTTACAGCGCATCACTCAGAAATTCTTTCATTTTCACGAAATCCCTTGAGAAGCTTTCCTCTGCTCTTTGTCACCCGAGGTATCAAGTCGGCCATTAGCTAAGGACTTCTCTTTCACCTTACTAGGTCACACCTATATTTATTCCCCTCAAAGCCTGCCTAACTTACCTTACAAGGTAGGTATACTTATATTTATTCCCCTCAAAAATAGAGAAGGGGGTTGCTTCGCTCCCCCACCTAGTCCAATCACTCTCACTACTGCCAATCTAGGCTTACCCCGCCACACACAGGTAGGCAGCATTCCTCTCTCTTTCAGGCTCCCACCTGGGGTGGGGGTAACGAAGCATACGAAAGGACCTGGTAACGAAGCCTAAGAAAAGACCTGGCGGCTATAAGAAGGGGGCCCTGCGGGGCTACCTGAGAACTGGCGAAACCCTTCCCTGCGGGGCTACCATGAAGGAGGCTAAATAAGGGGAAAACAGAACATAAGGAAGACAATCACATTGATAAGGTAAGGTGTAGCCCCTTAGCTAAGATTAAAACAATCACGTAAGTCAGGTAGAGGATAGCCTACAGACATTAGTGAAGAGAGGAACTCTAGACATTAGTGAAGAGAGGAACTCTAGAAGTCAGGGTTGAGAGAAATCCATATAACCTAATCTTAGCTCAGTATTCTTGATCCATTAGCTCAGTATTCTTGAGCTATCTGGTTGTTAATCTTCCCAGGTCATGCCTCTTCCCAGTTCATGCTCCTAGTTAAGCAGTTAATACTTTAAGTTCATGCCTATTGTTCCTTTTACCAGCTTGATACAGCTATATATATCTTCCCAGCCAGTACCTCTTCCCAGTTAAGACCTCTTCCCAGTTCATGCTCCTAGTTAAGGCTATTCCTTTAAGCTAAGTTACGCATTCAATGAGTCCTAGCACTGGTATAAACAAACTGCTGCAACTACTACGGATGGTTAAACGACTGGATCAACTCGGTTAGCTCGGTCAACTCAATCAATTGCATCTGTATCTGTGCGAGGTGCTGACTGAAATGCTTTAGGGCTGGATGCTGGTTATTAATCAACGGGTCAAAATCCAACGGCTTCTTCCTTCGCGGGGTCACCCGGTACTGGAAATGGCACTGAAACTGCTACGGGTGGGACTGATTCTATATAAATTACTTCCTGAAGCGATCCAACTAGTGATGTTCCAATATCTGCTAGTGATGTTCCAGCATGTGGGACTGTTCCTATTTATCCTATTTTACTTAAACAGACCATCGAAATTCTATAGGCTCTGCTCTAGTTACCTCTGCTTCTAGTGATGCTTCCTATGCTACTTAAACTACTGAATCAACTGAATCAATGCGTTTTGGTTCTACTGGTAGATTTGGATCTCGATCTGCTATTGGAACCGGGTCTCCAACCACTGGATCTGCCCCTGTTATCTTCGCTCCTGCTCCCTCCTTCTTCACTGCCTATGCTCTAGCTTGCTTTGCCACCTCTGCCTTAGCTATTGTATGAGAGGGCTCGTCGCTCTGCCAGGTGAATCTCTCAGTCAAGTCGGTAGAGAGTGAATTACAGTATCAAGGCGGCCGGCCATTACGTATTATTCACCGTACCGCTGTTGATGGGTCATGATCGCATAATCACCTATTTTATGACTACAGGGATAGCTACTAAACACAGACCCGCGAGGCCATACTGAACACAGCGCACAGGCCCATGGGATGTACCCCCAACGCGGGCCAGACCATGGAAGCGCATGCCGCCCACTGAACAATAAAAAAGTGCAACTCCCACCGTCCAATCAAATGCTACGTCCCGCCCCATAAGGTCAATCATAAAGCAAGTGCAACACCGGATCATCATGAGAGAAGAGCGCAACGCCAGTCAATCATATAGGTAGAAAATGTGACGTCGCTTCAGCTGATCATCATGAGAATGAATGATAACGAAAATGCTATGCTGGCCGGACACCCATTAAAAGGCACGAGCAAAACCTCGGATGAGCATATCATCATTAGACAGCGCTACCTTGGATATGGATCAATGGGTTCAACGTAAGCAACTTCACCTGCTACTGTAGCCTCTGTCTCTAATGCCTTAGCGACTTGCTCCTTTGCCTCTATTTCTGGATAAACCCGGCCTCACCTATGTTTGATCTCCAACGGGGTATGGAACGGGTCCAACTAAATATCCATCTGCTTCTGGAAGATCTGAAACATCTATAATTGGACGAGGTGAGAGAGATTCATTGGCCTAAATAGATAGATTTATTTGACTGGCGGGCTCTAATCCGCAATCAATCCCATCCGCAATAATGTACGCCTGCCTTCACTTACGCCTGCTAATCGTCATTTACGCATACTTCTATTCTTTCTCGCCTACCTAAATGAAATCCAGTCGCCTACCAAAATATAGCGTATGCATTTCGGCGTCTGCAATTCGCCTACCAAAATATTGTGAGTTCGCCTACCTTTCCTTCCCCACGAACACTAGTGAGTGGATTCGCTTTCTTTCCTGGTTTCAGCCTGCTTCCAATCCTTGAACATCTGAGTAGCTAAAGGAAAGGAACGGAGTAGCTCTTTCATTACTTCATTATTTTCATATATTAGTATCCACTAGCGTCATTCGACTTCTTTGCCGTAGTGCGTTAGCACACTCGTTTTGAAAGAAGTTAGTTCTTACAACTATCTTTCTAAAGGTAGAGGAGTGAGCCCAACTTCAAGCCAGGAAGCATTTTAGCAAAAGCATTCCCCTCATTCAAAGAAAAGAAAGATGAGAATAATAGCAGCCGGCTCCCTTTAACACCAACGGTAGATTTATCCCCTCTTTCTTTAATTGTTTTAGGATTATCGATCTTCAATACTTCCCTCTTTATTCAATCAAGGCTCGCCGCTGGCGCGCCTCTCCTAACTATTGCCCATATGCACCGAGAACTCTTCCTTTCTCCTTGCTTATGCCTCCAGCAGATCGGATCGACTCGACGAAGCACTTTTGCTAAGTTTGAACCCTATCCTCTGCGTACATCGACTATTAGCTAGCGTTCTCGGCTCCACTTGCTCTGTGTCCTTCCTTCTGACAAGGTTACTAGACTTAGGAATGAGAATGGATTTTGCTTTTCCTGCTGAAGTGAGCTGACCCTAGCCCCACCCACACCAGGCCCATACGACTTTCGACTCACATACGGTACTTCAGTAGACGAATCCCCCTTCCAAAGAGGGGTTTGTTACCGAAGATTGAAAACAGGCCTATCTGTAAATGTAGAATTGCAGGCCATTTCTGGACTAGGGTCATATTTCCGTTTTCATAGTCAGAACCTTCTTGGCAAAGTGCTTTCATTGGAGGAATGACCAAGCAACCACTGTAATTGACCTTTAGCCCGGCTCCAGCATCTCGTTTGGGACTTATATTTGCGCTGCAAGGCGAACACTTCTTCTTGAGAGAAAGCCCCTGATCGCCTGCTGGCAGTACCATGTCATGACCAGATCTTGACTATTACACTATATCCTGATCCGTCAATAGAGGAATCGCTTACGAACGACCAACCACTTGCAATTTCGGTAGGAGATTCAAAAAAATGATTAGCGTGTAGTAGATTGGTTCGAGTGCGTGATATGCCAGTCGAGAAGAAGTCCCATCAATAGATTGAACGGTAGATAAAGGATCAGAGGATGGGAGGGGTAGATCGTGCGGGTTGAGATGCCGCTATCCTCAAAAAAGAAAACAAAGCCTTTAAAGCTCTTCTAGCCGGAATGAGAAGCAGCTGCTACAGCGAGACATAGATAGTTAGATGCGCTACGCATCGTAATTGCGTACATTCGCATCGGATAGTGAGTCGTATCAACCAATTCCTCTTTTTTACTCGTTGCATAGAAAAGGTTTTTGTCCGGCTGTTGGCTGGCTACTCACCGAAGAACGAGCGTTATAGCGATCGCTTTTTTCTATCGGTATCTACTCTGCGGTCGGGGTTTTCACCAGGTCTATCTCCTAGTTATATTAACTCATTAGGATGGTTTGTGAAGATGAACTGCTCCTCTACTCCTCCCCAGGAGAAAGAAGAAGGGTAGGAGAAGACCTCTCTATGTAGTGGTCGGTAATCCCTCCCTCCGTATTAATTCCACCTTTTTCTCACTTCCCAATGGGGTAGACGGCCCTTTATATATTTTAAGGAATAGGGAAAAGCTGTTAAGACCCATTTCGTTCATCGATTCACCTCCTGCTGCTCAACCAGCTCGGTCTGACCTGACTTTGATCTCTTTTATCTTAATAAGGGTATGGCGCCTCTCCTTCGCTTTCTAGGTCTCTCGAGACTTGCTCTTCAAATAGATATATATAAATAAAGTAGAAAAGGGGTCGGATAGGCAGTCCTCTCTTTTTTGCCTTATCTTATATAGAAAGGTCTATCTCCTCTGTTTTTTTTATCGAAAAGTGCCATCTGGTTAGATATGTGCTATCTTGCCTACCCTCAGTAAAGTTTCGAACTGTCTCAAGGCCCCTACGATTATCCCATCTCTAAGAATATCATCTCAGGACTTGTTCAGAGGTTACCTGACTGACTCCAGCGCTGAACTAACGAATCTCGTTTTTCATGTTCTCGAAAGTGGAGTGAACCATCTTTTCGAGCCGGAAACGGGATTCACAATCGCTAGAGTGCAATGGTTCGTTCGAGCGAGTGGATAGGCAGCGCTCAATTACGTATAGGAATCGCGGCAGTTCAGTTGTTTTCCATTCTACTGAAGTAGCCTGCATCGGAATATGAGACCTCTGCAAAAGTAAAGCTAGTAGCCAGTCGCTACTAGCAAGAGCTAATCTGCCTGTAGAGGTTTGGGTCTACTTCATGAAGGGAACTGCAGATGAGAGTGGCGAGAGGGTTGGTTGGTTGTTGGGCCCTACCTTTCTTTATTTTATGAGGAAAAGTGGATGGAGGGTCCTTCTTTCTCAGCGTCAGTTGGGGGTGAGGTTTATGAAACCATTCTGTTAGTCCCCATCGGGAGTAGGGAAAGAGAGGCTATGCCGCTTAGTGAATTGAAGAAAACAACCTAATTAAGCCTGCTGCGTCAAACCTTCAGTTTCGCCTAGGATGGAGCGGAGCCTTTAAACTAATTGAAAGCGGAAAGAATCTCCAGTAAAAGGGTAGAACGGCAGGCAAGAATACACACAGCTTAGGAACAATAACAAGAAAAGGAAATAGTGCTCGGGAAGAGCGGACTACGTAAACTTTGGCATTTATCTCCTAGATAGTAACAAAGTCTGAAAGGGCTGCAGCGCCTGATTCGCTTCAAGACGCTATTTGGGTTATACCAGAAAGGGAAACCACTACCCCCCTATTTTCCTAGGGGAGGAGAACGACAGGGAGCCCTCCGCTCATCATCTATATAAGATAAGCAATATTCGGGTTTCCATTCTCCGCATTCTACTATAGATCAATTAGCGGATGACATCTCCGCAATCCGCGGAGTTCTTGCGGAGGTTTTTCAAAATAGAGGTATGCGGGTTGCTGTGGGAACTCCTGATTCTTCTTAGTTGGGTTGGGCGGGACCTCCCCCTTAGCTCAACAAAGGAAGAATCGTTCATTCAAGGCAAAGTCCACTTCGCTTCTTTTTCGATGGGATAAGATAGGCAAATAGAGGAATGCCAGATTCTATGAATGATGAGAGCAGCCTTTCTTCTTTGTATCACACTAAAAGGGTTTCTAGATAAGATAGAAGAAGGGGCCAGGCTGGGAGAAAGGGGGAGGGAACCACTGCCGTTGCTGGATATGCGTCAAAAAAAAGAAAGTGAAGGGCTCCGGAAGAAACCCCTAAAGCCCGACAAAAGAAGATCCGAACATAGGGCTACTTTATCCGACTACTAAGTGAAGACCTCATAACATAAGGAAAGATAAAATCTATTTGACAGCAAAGGAATTGGTAGTATGTCTAATAGTCTGTTTGTCCGCTCTATTCGGTCGGAACCATACATTCTGGCCTTGTCGCTTTCCTGCTCGCTTCTTCCTGCGCTTGAACTAGTACTCGAACTAGAATATGCGCTTTTCCTGGATAGGGCTTGGTAGATTTTCAGTTCCAGTTCAAAGCACTTACCTGTACGGACAAAATTCCATCATCGTACATGGTTTTCGGGTGAAGTGGTGGCGGTATTCTAGGCTCTCTCTGTCGTGCTGTACCCTTCTTCTTTTTTATGCCTGTCGTTGCTCGTCTTAGCCTCAGAAAAAAGGGAGTGTAATCGGTCGGAGTTGACCAGGCTAGTTTGGTTTAGGTATATAGGCTCTGAACAGATCCACGATAGGAAGATTAGGTAGGCGACTTAGGGAAAACAACATGGCATAAGCATAGGATTTGCTTGTAGATCTCGAAATGCATTTTGCTTGCAAATTATTAACTTACCATTTCAATAGGCATTTGAGTCTTCCCCTCCACTCAGTATTAACACCTTATAATAACGAGTTGAGCTTGGCTCTCACTCGATCGATTGATATATTACGTAAAAAAAGCATGAATTAAGAAAGAATGTTTGTTTTCGAGCTTCATTCTAGATAGCACTCAACGCCCAATCTTGTGTCTTTAAGCGGCTGAACCAGCTTTTATCTAATTAGATCGGGTTGGCCTTTTCTATATAATAGGACTTTTATCCATAATAATTTTGAGGGTTGGCTTAATCAAAGAGCCTTCATAGATTTTGAAACCAATAAAGCCCGCTTTCCCGTTTCAATAAATGTGGATTAGCTCATTCCCTTTTCTATATAATAATTGCGGGATGAAAGACCAGCTCCGATCGTGATTAGATGCGGCTAGCTCCATCGATTGCCCTAGATCGTGAGATGCGAAACTTGCGACCTTCCCTTCCTGACATCGGGCATCAGAATAGAATAGTTCAATAGATAGAGACAGCTACTAGCTATCATTTGATTAAGAAGGTAGTCAATAAAGTAGTCGTAATCGTAGTCGCGTTAGTTCGAAAAGGGCAAGCACCTTAAATAATAGAAAGAGGGATAGTGCGTTGGAATGACGGAAAGCACCAATCAACTATGTTAGAATGAGGTGCCCCGTTACTACGTTGAAGATCTAAAGGAGGTCGGGGGAGAGGAATCTCCCAGTTGTTGCTTGCTCCACCCAGAGACTATTTTTTTGTTGTTCCAGAACCACCTCAACTGCAGCACTGTTCAGATCCTAAACGGGATAGGGATAGGGGAGAGAGCTAGAGACCGCGGAAGGCAGTCCATCCCTATTGATAACGAGAGGGGAAACCCGGATAACGACTAAACCCTAATGAAGAGGGATTGGCGGGGCGCCGTCGCGTAGGGGATCGGTCGAATGGACGAGGAGGAACCGAACCATGATCGAAAAGGCCAGGAAGAATCGAACCATTGGAAAGAAAGGGAAATAATAATAATAATAATTTGTTGGTAAAGCGTATAGATAAAGTATTTCCAGTCTAATCCATAGTGAGTGAAGTGAGTGCACTAATAGATCTGGGTGGGCATAATACTGCTGATGTTTAGGGAACTGGAAGGAGGCATCAACCTATGGCCTACCGGTCGTATCTATCCGCAGTTGGTGCGGGCAAAACTTCGGTTTCTCTACCACAACTATGAAGGGTGGAGGCGCGAAGAGTAGTTCCCAGGGATGACCAAGCTATGATAATAACGGACTTGAGGGATACAACACGCTCCCGGGGTAAAGCAAGGGATGAGATGGGTATTGGATAAACCCGTCACTCACAAGTTAGGGTGTAGGGACCCACAAAAAATAGCGAAGTAATCTCCTATTCGTATCTCTTGTCCAAGAAATAGATTCCCTAGCCCACCCCTCGCCTAGGCCACAACATGAGGGGGGAAAAGGATCTCCAATCGGTAATGACTGAGCGAGTCAGTCCCTGTTGTTCTCCCACACACCGCATAGATAGAACACCTTTCCAGCTGTTTTTCCCACCCCACCTGCTTGACCAAACTGGAATCAAGTAGATAGATAGAGGGAGCTTTGTTCAGGAAAGTCTTAAGTTATTCCACCGCTTATAAAAACAACGCTCGCTTACAAAGCAGCTTACTGGAAATGATGAGGAGCGAAAAGCGCTCACCTGAAGGATGAGGGTGAGGAGCGGTCATTCTTCGCAGCTTACATCGTGGAAAGACTGAAGAATCATTAGTCACCCAATTCATTCGATCCAGTCAGTAGCCATAGTTTACATGCTGTCTTCTAGTAGCTATATCCGGTCGATTCTGGCGAATGTGCGTTTCTTCCTATACCCATTTTCTGTTCCAGGTCGGTCTGGGTTAATGCCCCACTAAACCCTAAACCCTAACTAATAGAGGAGGTGGTTTCTGACTCGTAACAACAGCAACTGTACTATATACCCCCACCCGAGGTACGCATGGTGATGGGCCACGCTCGAATCTTATCCGTTACGGATGCGGATGCCCTCTCGGCTATTGCCTTCCCTACAACTGGAAGGACCGGTGGCTGTCTTGTTCAAGGGACGAATAGGAGACTGCTCGAATCAAATAGATGGTTTAGGTATTAGGAATAGGTATTATGGTTGCTTACGACCGGTGATAGAAAAGGCCCTCTCCGCTTATTGGAATGGTCCCGTGTGTGCCTCCTACCCGAGCCAGAATTACTACCAAGAGTCGTACGACTTCCTTAACTAACGACCCGCTAACGACACGAATGAAAGCGCGTGATATGCCCTCCAGACTTTGCCCCAATCCACCAAGTGCCTTGCACCCTTTTTATGGCTGGTTTTTTTTTTCGAGATTCATAGAGCTTGGATGGCCCTCTTTTGCATATAGTCCCCGCCATCCTAGGTTCTCGTGGTAGGCAAGAAGAGAGTAACCAGCCAGCAGGTGATTGCAAAGCCGGGGTTTAGGAGCCAGGGCAAGGGAGAGAGAAAGAACTAGGTAGGGGTGGAGCAATATAAGGAAGGCAGGTAGTTATTTTATTAGAGATAGATAGCCGCCTTATAATATTATCTGGGTGGGGTTCCGCTCACTTCTTCAACTTGGAGTGATCTTCGGTCATGGTGTGATCGGTCGGAGGCCCGCCTTATCCTCTTACATTGATACAGGGCGGTCCCTGTTCTATAAGGCCACCTTCTCCACCAACCTATCCATACAGCTCACGTGGGCATGGGCCCCGGCCCCCAGTGGGTGAGTTATATAGGGCCCTTCTCTATTCTATCTACTTTGCCACTCCCCATTGAGAACGAAGGGGGTACAACCCTTCCTCCTGGAAATCTATAGTAAAGGCCTTTCTTTCATAGGCAGGCATAAAATGATGTCCTGGACACAGAGAGGCACAAGACAGTTTCTAAGCCTAGGCTTTTGGGCCGCCTCCATCCATAGGAGGGCTGCTCCCGTAAGGAGGCGCTTCGCTGTTCCTGGTTCCGCCATCTTCTACAACCTTATCCCACCGGCCAATGAAGTTAAGGACGCGGGGCCCAAACCATAATGTTTTCTCACAGGCACAACATTATAAGTGTCTTCTGCGAGTTTGGCTCTCCCCTTACAGACAGATAGAGAGATAACTGACTGAAAGTGTTTGTTTTTTTGGGGGGGTCTCACCATCCCCATATATTATGTATGGCCTATCCAACCGTCCTTCTGATTGATTGTTTGTACCAGCCCGCCCTTACGTAGTCGTACAATTCTAGGCAGGATTCTCATCCTCATACCTTCCTTCGCAGATCATCAAAGAAATGTGGCTACGCGCACACTGCGCAAGACACACGTCACTGGCCCCCACGTTACATAAGGCTCCGGCGAGATATAGGGCTTCGACCTCAGGGCACTAAGTCTAGGCTAATTTTAGACTCGCTCACCGGATCCCAAGTCACAGGCCTCTTCTCCTCCTTGGTCTTATTCTTTTCGCACCCAAACTACCTAAGTCAATTTGCATACCTACTCCGGGAAGCCCTAATTTGTTGGCTTCAAGCAAGTGTTCTTACTTGCTGTATTATTCTTAATTCCGATATGGTAAACCTTCCACCTTTTTCCTCTATTCTCCTAATGCCTTCGCAATAAAACAAATAGGGACATACAGCTCCCCACGAGAAAACTTACGTTTATTCACTTAATGTTACCATCGGCTTCTACGGGTACTTTGGGCAAGAGGCTCCCCAGCCTTCCTTCGAACGGCCTTCTTTGACATTATATACGAACGCCCTCGTCAGGCTTAGACGCTGCTTCTTTAACAACTCATCATTCGAACTAGAGCCACTAACTTCACCTTAACTAAGCTCCCCCCCACTAAACTAAAGGGATACTCTACAGAATCCCCTCTCCCCATCTGATAAGAACATACCCATATTTCCACCCTCCTTGCTACCAGAAGGATAGATTAATGCGTGATTTCCAAACTCCAGTATCTCCACATCTTCCTAACCCTTATCCCTTCCCCCTATAGGTAGGTGGGGAATTACGATAGGAAGATGTACAAAACGAACGTCTACAAAAAATCAATCTCGTCTAAAGCATAGCGGCGCCTACATCGTAGTTCATAATAAACCCACCAGAAACTCCCTTTTGATCCTGGTTCAGCTTCGACTCTCCTTCTGCAACAGGATCCCTTTGGGATGATCTCGCAATTGATATTCTGATGCAGATTACAGAATCGGAACGACGCCCTTTCATCCCTACTTTTGATACTTACCTGCTCTCCGCGCGGGTAAGTATCAACAGCATAATCTATCGCTACCCTTGGTTCTGCCGTAGGGAAATAGGCGACTCTATTATTATAAGATGCACTATTCGCACTGAAGTTATACTGAGATATTGATTCTCGCTGATCATTCAGGAAACGAAGGTGGCTTATTTGTGATAGATTATCGAGATTGTTTGGACCAATCGATGAGTGGTGATCTGATTCTGATAATGCATACTAGTTATTGGGATTCTGATTGCCAAGCATTGCCAAGGATCGAGATGATGGCTAATCACGTAGCTATAGGATCGACTATAGGATTGACTTCGGTATCCTTAGGTATCATTTAGCTATCATGTGCTGTTTACGGGGATCTTCAACCGCATCAGAGCAACTCTTACCTTGTAGGGATCATATTAGTGAATAGGCTGCTCTCATTACTTAGACTTGGACTCTCTCAGTCAATATATTGAATCATTAGTTAATGAATTGGTAATGAATTGGAAACGCATTCACTTTTATATAGTCTTGTTGGTTATATGGTTTTGTCGCTGGATTTACTTCCTATGGAATTGTCTATGGATCGCAGGACGGAAGAGCATTATCGATTGAATAATGGAAAGCTTGGTTGGATTGGGAATCATCGAGAAGTTGATGGATAGATAATCTGAATTAGCAATCATGGATGCTTTTTGGATGACTATTTGCCTTATCTTCCCTATTTGCTTTATCTTATAATTGCTTGGCTTATCTTCTCGACGACTTGAATTAGTTTCTCCACTGCATAGAGTTTCACATAAGGTATTGCGGTAATAACGCCTTTCATTAGGCCTCACCCACGGACTATTTCTCTGACTAGGACTCGGCCACACACCGGGGACATCATTTCGACTACTATTGGGACACCTACTAGGAGGGCTATCTTCTCCAAACAACATTGACTAATGATGACCTATCCGAGAGTAAAGCATGCGTTGTATATATTAGGTTATGGCTCTGGAACAGGTTATGGCTCTCCAACCGGCACTGGATTTGAATCTGCTACGCCGGGACTCTGCATATGGAACTGCATCCACCTCCACGGGCTCCGTCCTAGCCTTGACCTATTCAGGTGAAAGTGGGGTATCATATATAAGGGCTCTGCTCCTTTGTCCCCATGAAAAGCACTTCAGTGTCGGTCAAGCTTTGTTGGCTCAGTTTTGGTTTCGTTTTTAATTAGTTAAGGGTTAACCCGTGTAATGGATTCTTCTTGTTGCTGCATTCTTTTCCCGGCTCAACTATCGTAGTTTACCCAGTGTCCTTCGTGTGTGAAGTGCCTAATCTCGTTTCTCGCCCTTATGCAAAGTAGCTGGGACATACAAAGTATAAACACTTGCTAATGCCTCTACATGTGTTTGAGGTCCATCAGACAATGCCGTAACAAAAGGAAGTATGAACGCTTACTAATGCCTGAACACAACTAAGAGAAATATAAGAGAAATAACGGGCAATGACGGAACTACATTAGGGCGGAACAGCAGCAGGAAAGGACGGAACATCAAAGAGTGCATATGCAAGGGATGTAAGAACATATAATCTAGGAACATCAGTGGATAGTGGAACACAACATCTTGGAACACATCTAATGCGGGAACACCTTGGAGACTTGGAGGAAAAACCTAAACTTGTTGTAACATATTCATGCTGTAGCTTCGGCAGCTCCGGTTTGGATTGAGCTTGCAGTGATGTCACCTGTGCTTGCAAATTGACTCTTTCTTGTGATGGTGCCTGTGGCCTCACAATGAATAACGCATACGCTCCAGTCTGCTTAATGCATTTCCCTGCTTGCTTGGCTGAGACAATCGCCAATGCTTCTTTTGGTGGGAGATACTCCTTTAAGACGAAGGTCTTTCCTCCTTTCTTCAGCCTAAACTCATGAGGCTTCACCTTATACTGAGCATCCCTGTAATATATGTATGGTTTTCCAAGCAACAGCTCACACGCGTCTAAAGGAACTACATCACACAATACTTCATCCATCATAGGTTCGATGTAGAACTCTACCTTGCATTGTCTCTGTACTTGGTGGCTCTGGTTGGGCTCAGTTCAGCTCGTAAGGTTTCGGATGGGACTGAGTTTCCAGTCTCAACCTCTGTACCGTCCTTTCTGAAATCAAGTTATTCTGGCTGCCACTGTAAAATATGACATATACAGGCTTTGTTCCATTAATCCATACTTGAGTTTGGAACAATCTTTCCCGTGCATCATCCTCTTCCTCCTGGGTTACTAGGAAAACTCCTATTTACCTTTCATTTTAGGACCAGCTACCCACTCACCTTACTCACCCACCTAGAGACACCCAACCGCTTACTTATAACCTCCTAGTGCTTCAGCCAGATCAGGGGAGGCATGCTATTAACCCTTTACTTACTTATTGGAAGGAAGAACCTGAAATGCTCCGCATAAACTATTTTGCTTAAGACAATTGCGAGTTCAATACCCCGGTGGATGATTCTCCGAACCCTGATAAACAAGGTTCGCTTTATTAAAAACCGTGTTTCATAAGGTTTTTTATCTCGACCGGAACAACTTCTTGAGCCACCCAACCTTCACCCTTTACCTTACTACTTTACCTTATGAATTCTTCCGGGTACCGCATATGAAATTCTAGTCCGGCCGAGCCTTGCCAATACGATGATTCAATTAGAACTGCTGAGACCTACCTGCCTTTCAGGTAATGCCTGCCTGCTATCTACCTGCATGCATAGTTCCCACCTTCAGACCTAGATCTGTAGCCTTATCACACTTACTGAATGAATGCTGAGGAGGTACCACTATAGACTGGGATGGGATTAAACAACCTGACTTTACCTTTACTTAACGTACAACCGACCCACTGCTACCAACTCACCACCTGGCTTACGTATTAACTCACCTTTAGAGACTGGCTGGCTGGCTCAATTAACTTACCTTATCAGCATCAGCATTTACAGGCTTTGAAAACACTTGCTTGATTAATCTTAATGGTAGGCACTATGACTATTGAGACCTGATGCCTATTTGCCGTTACTGAACTGTTACCTACTCAACTACCAACCCCCCACCTTTGCTCTTTTACTACCCAACTTATTTATGCCCCAACCTATTTAGCCTGGATTCCTCGTGGGACCAGCACTCCATAAATAGTAGGGTGAAGGCAGTATAATCAAGTCAAGATAAGGTTGGTTGATCCCGTCCGGAAATGCCGGCCGTACCGACAAAGCATTTCTAAAGCAAGTGTGAAAAAAGGCATATCCTGAGATAAATATTCTTACGTTCGTGAACGAGATTTGGACCACTTGGCTAACGCAGATGTGCCCCCTAGCTACTACCTCTACTACCCATGCTAAGTAAGGCGGCCATTGGGGTTACTAAGGAAGGCCATTAGGGTTGGATGGTGTACTATATAAGCCATTCAGATCCTTTAGCCCTATAGCCTATTCCTGATTCTCCAGTTGATCCAGTCGTTTACCCTGCAGCATCTAAGGCAGAGCTAGCTATAGCACAGAAAGCACGAGCAGCTAAAGATGCAGGAGCAGATCCAAGGGCAGTAGTGCCTGCTGTAGCTTACCCAGCAGGGGACTCAGTCGCATATCTAGCAGTAGTATATGGAGCAGTTGATTCTGTTGATTAAGTGGTTTACTAAGCAGTTGAATAAGCTGTTAATGAGGCTGTCGATGAAGCAGATGGTTCAGTTGGTTCTACAGTTGGTTTAGCAGTTGCACGAGCAGTTGCACGAGTAGTTAAAGATGATGCGGGAGCAGTGAAAGATGCAGGTCGTCGTGGAGATTACAGAATCTCCACTGGCAGCTTATCCAGTAGTTTATCCAGCCGCAGTAGACTCGGTCGGTCCAGCAGCATCAGTAGATTCTGTTCCATATCCAGCAGCAGCCGTTGACCCAGCAGACGTTGATGTATATGAAGTAGAAGTATATTCAGCAGATGGTGAGTCAGTCGATTCAGTTGTTTATGATTCTGTTGATTTAGTCCTTGTTGATGCTTCCTATTCCGATGAAGAAGTTGACTGAGTTTACTGAGCCTAACCATGTGTTTCAAGGGCATTACCTGTTCCAGGACCAAAGAAGCTACCTATCCAAGTACCAGTATTATAGCCATATGGACCACTAATTCCAGAGCCTGTTGATTCGGTTGATTCAGTAGATTCTAGAGATTATGCCGTTGATGAAGCACCCGCGGTTTAGCCTATTGATCCTGTTGATTATGATCTTTATTCAGTCTATGAAGATCCAGTCAATGAAGCCCCTTTAAATGGTTCAGTCGTCGATCCAGCAGCTAAGGGAGCAAGAGCAGCATCAAAGGAAGGAACAAGAGCATAGGTATCTTTACCGAGAGCAAAGGCAAAGGTTGGGATAGAAGCATAGGTACCTAGAGCAGGAGATCCACCAGCAGATCCTACAGAAGCAAAGGTAGCTAGAGAAGCAGCAGCAATGGTAGTTTATTCTTTTTACTAGGCTTTTTATTCTGCTATTTATGTATGCTATTGATTCTGATCTCGATCCTGTCAACCACTACCCACTACTAGTACTACCCCCTTGTTCCGACTTTTGGTACATACCTACCTAAGCTAACCTTTTTAGTACATACTACCCTGTTCCGGGCTCAACCAATCATTTCTATATAGTATATGGCCCACAATCTAAATTGACTGATGAGCAAGGGTGGCCTTTAACCAGCTCTCATTTTCCCGCCAGCATTGAGAAATATAGGTCTAAGTGGAGATCATATTCACGCCGGTACTGTAGTAACTAAACTTTAAGGGGGAAAGACAAGTCACCTTGGGTGAAATAAACTCGTTACATTTTGAATCAAGTCCCTAGACTTCTTCTCGACCTTTAAATCCCTTAGTTTGGCTCAGGTTATCTAGTTAATCCTCAATCCATCATATTCTCTGATTTTACCTCTCTAATCACTTGGTTTGTGCATGAATTTATCCCCTATTATTGTCGCCAATACAGACATAATCTCAAGCTATATTCATAAATCCATTTTATAAAAAACATTGTAATATTCACCTGATCACTCATTTTAATCTCTCTTGCTTAACCGTTGTTTTTATTGAAGATCATCGATATGGGTATGTCATTTTCGAAGACTAGTAGCTATTGTTCCATCAATTTGATCCATCAAGTAATATTAATATCACCCCATGTGTATAACCAAATCTTCCCTGGTGAGATTCCTTGTCTACACCCCATCTGATTGACTATCACATCTTGACTCTCCATTGGTTTATGTTATTGATCTTCCACAAAGAAATATATATGCATCAAGGCGCTCTCATTCTCTTACTAGCACTGACTGTGCTAGGGTATTGAATTCTTTTCATTTGTTTGAGTCTTATTTCTCACTACCTGTATTTGTGCTTAGTCACCAAATTAAACTCTAATGTCTTATCGTTTGGATCCTTATAGTTTTTCATAAAAGATCTAGTTTCATTTGGGTCATCGTATCCATCATTAACCAATTGTTGACACCTATTGTGAAATATCTATCCACTTACTCTTGCTCTCAGATTTGCTATAACCTAAACCTCCTTTGTTGGTTGTCCTAAATTCATCTTACATCTTGGTCGAAGTCCTCCGTTCTTTGTACATCTCTCGACGTCAACCAATGTATTTATGTTATCCATATTGAATGCCCACTATGGCGCCTGTGGCACTTCTCATCCATTCAATGCCCAATATCATCTCACATTAATAGATCACCTTCGGGCTAACTCGTGTCCACCTCTTTGACATCACCTATATACTCTAAGCCAATCTTGTCCTTAGACTTCTCTTCCACACCCTTGTGAGATTTATAGATTGCTCACCCTTATCATTTGTTGAGATAATCATAATCTTGTTCATCCGATAGAGTCTAATCTAATTTAATCTTATGCGACCAAACCAATGCAACCAAACCAATGCGACGAAGGGTTAGTATATGTTCTTATATGCATCCTGTGGAAGTAAGATAGATGGATCTATATCGACCGGAGGCGCCACATGACTTGAACATGACTTGAACTGGTCATGGTATTGAGAGAGTGGTTAGTAATAGGTGGAGTAACAACTGGCTCCGAATCTAGAGGGGGCTCATGGAGGCTGCTGTTGTTGGGCAGCACGGAGTAAACGAAACTCTGGGATGGCGGGGAAATGGTGTGTGTAATGGCCATATTGCCCACAAAGTGCACAAGAGTGATTAGTGCGCTACTTAGGGGTGTCCGTGGTCTCCATGGATGGTGGAGGCCATACGTGTTGACGATCATCTATAGGGGGATTATATGTGATAGCCTGTTGTTGAGCAGCTATAAGGGTAGCCCGAAATCGAGGGAGTTGCAGGTAGGCGTGAGTGTAATGTCTGAATGTTTGGCATAAGGAGCATGGGTGATTGGTGCACAATGTGGAATTGCGTTGTCTAGCAGAGTCCGTTGGAGGTAAAGAGGTACTGCCCCCAGGAGGACTTTATAAAGGGCTTAATTTATTGATTGATTCGCCTCGATAAAGCTTGATTGAAGGTTTAAAGTAATCGTGTAGTTTCACCAATTATCTTTATAAGTGATCATGTTTAAAATGATTATGTACTTTCACCAATCTTCTTTTGACCAATCCTCCTTTCCTCATTTGAGTGAGTGACGTACACTTTCGCTAACATCCTCTAGCGTCAAAGAAAGGGGGGAAGATACCCCTATTGCTTACTAATTATAGGTAAGGCAGGCTCTGGTAAAGCAGGCTCAGGCAGACTCAGGTAAGGTAGGCTCTGGTAAGGCAGGATCTGGTGAGATAGACTCAGGTAAGGCAGGATCTGGTGGTCTCAGGCGAGACAGGTGAGGCAGACTCATGTGAGACAGGTTCAGGTGGGGACCAAAGCAGCATACACATTTTATTACTGGCTTAACAGACTTGTAGGAACTTATTTGGGTAAGACGGGGAGGTTCGGTAAGTAAGAAAGGGTCCTGTTTTATGATCTTGCTTTCCTCTTTAGAGTTACAAGTTTCGAAGAGCCATTCTTCTATCATTAACTTAGATTGGTCTTCTATGTAAGTAAGCCCTCTCTTTGAAGAAGATTGGCTTTCACTTCAATAATTCCTTCGCGTTCAAAGCTGTAATGTTAAGTTCTGAAGACACGTATTAATTATTACTTTTTACATAAGTGCGTATCCTTTATCCTTTCAAGTGAGTCTCTTTTCTTATAGTTTAGCGTTAAGCTTGCTTTCTATTGCTTCGCAAGAAACTGGGCTATAAGGTGGGAACCAGAGTGATATATACATATTTTCTTATCGGGCCAAGAGCCCTCCTTTCTTCTTTCAAAGTAATAACTAATCGGGTGAGATACAACTATTGAGATACAACTATTTGGGTAAGAGACGGGGAAGTTGGTAAATAAGTAATTAAGTAAGTAAGGGTCCTGTATCGTTTTATTGTCTGCTTGATTCATTTTGTTAGCTGCTAGGGTACGTTAATGACTCAAAAGATAGGACTGTCTCGTAGGATCGCATCGTATTGATCAATGAGAAGACTGCATTATCATATTGCATCATAAAATTGTATCGTAGAGTTGGATCGACAGGTAAGGTTCATTGGTATGATATTCCATTTATTGGCATTTCATGATTGGTATACCACGGAGGATGATGACTTCCATATCTTTTCTATTTGACTGTGTGATTGACCAAGATCGGATAACACCCGAAGAGCTGCGGTAGGTAGCGATAAACGCCTGCTAAAAGGGTAATTTATACGGTTTTCAAGATTGGTTATATCTGTTTCTCGAACCCAATCCTTATCTTGAGGACTTTATTTGTTACGTTCTCCTTCAACCCAATCCTTATGATTTGATTGTTTATATTCGCTTCTTCAACGGAACCCTTAATAGCAGGGCTGGTCTCATTTCCCTTAGGAGGTAAAGTCGGGGTAATTCGATCATAGCACCAGATATAAGAAGGTGAGCCTCTGATAGCACTTGATCTCCTCTCTCTAACTTGATCTCTAACTTGACTTTTAACTTGACCTCGACTTACTTATTTTGACGGTGATAAAGCAACCAACCTTCATTGGGCATTGGGCCAGGCTCATTGGTATGGCATTGGGCCAGGCTCATTAGTATATGCTTTCTTGATTGGTACTTCATGGGAGCATGGTTTCCATTATTCTTTTCTTTCTTGAAAAGCCTAAGCGTGAGCATTCGTGAGCGTAAGAGATAAATAAGATTTGGCTGTACCTTTCCTATGGAGACTAATAGATGAGGAGAAGACCCGATCAAGTTTTCTTTTTGGATTCGCCCTGACAAAGCTTTATTGGATTCACCCGCCTCTATCATGAGTGATCACGTACTTGCACCAATCCTCATTCATCAATCCTCCTTGTTTGAGTTATACCTTTTACTAATACTCTCTAAGCATCAAGGGTTGTTTACTCACCTCGCGATGATCATTTCTATACCAAGCACCAAGCCGGACCATACATAGGAGGGCAGGACCTTTTAAGGCAGGCTCAGGTTAGGTAAATTCAGATGGCTGCTGGTACTGACCTAACTACTTTCATTCAAGAGTGAGCAGTCATAAGCGGCGTGAGAAGGTAAGGACTAACTGCTTTACTTTCTTTGTAAGCGTAGGGTAAGGACCGATTTGACCCTTCTCAATGGCTGCTGGTTAACCGGTCAGTCGCTGCTATAAGACATTGTAAGATGAGTATCATCGTTACTGCACGCATATATTTTGATCAGTAGCTGTTTTTCATGATAAGACATCGGGATAAGAGAGCTTCCTTTGTGAGAAAACCGCCTGATAAGATAGCTTCGGGATAAGGCAGCTTCGTGAGAAAACCTCGTGATAAGATAGCTTCGGGTAAGGTCAATTGGTAGGTTGATGAGGACCATTATCGCCCATCTTTTATTATTGACCGAAAAGCGCATCCCTTCAATAAAAAGTAGGCATTCAATCAAAAGGAAGCTTGAAGGCCAAGTAGGGTGAGGTTAGGTCGGCGGGCGAGATCAAGATCGAGACATACATAAACTGGTATTGACGAAACCACTTTCATTCGAGGTAAGCAAGTTATAAGCATAAAGTAAGGACTCCCATTCTTTAAATTTAAATAAGGTGCGTGAGACAGAAATACTTTCTTTCTTAATCGGTCCGTGTATTATTGTATTTAAATGGAAAAGTTCAACGACCCCAAACATGGAATGGGGATTATTCCTCATTGAAGCCCAACCACACTATGGGAATTCATTATTCGGATTAGAGCTACTAGGACACACTACTACGATTAAGCATAGGCAAGGACGTCTCGATGCGAGATCATTATATATATATATTGGATTAATCCCATTGGGTTATTCCCACTATTAACAACCGGTAATTGGCACCACCCACCTCCTGGGGATCTACCCATTGGCTTACAGTGACCGCTTCCCATGGGTCTATTGGCTATCTATACCTATTTAAAAATGGAATGGAAGAAGGGTCCTCAAGGGGGGGGGGGAAGAAAGATAGTCGAGTTCTTGAGGGGAAGAAATCAAGGGCCGTAACACCTCACTACCTGAGCCAGCCCCACAAACCGTTTCGAGCCCGGCACACCACTTGGCCCGGCAATATCAGGATGAACAGGCAGGAAAGAAAGCCGTTATCAGGATGAACAGGCTAGAGATTCTTCTTTCAAGCAAGCGGATGAAGCGCAAGAACCGAGAACCCGAGCCCGGACAAGCACAGGATGAAAGCAAGCGCAAGAACCGAGAACCGCCCGGACGTTATCAGGATGCATGCGCTTTATAATAACCGAGAACCGCTTATACAGCAAGTGAAGAGAAATGAATGGCTGTATTTCGATGTTATAGGTTTCTAGTCGGCTGTAAGAGTAACACTTCAGATCCAGTTATTTCTTCCGAAATGAGGGACGGAGTCACTCGACCTAAAGGGAGAGGAAAATGAACTTCCATCCAGGCAAGTTATGAAACCGCCCGTAGTGGAGGATTTTGGTTGAAGAACCCACTAAAGAAAGTAAGTCATAGTGGCCCAAGGAGAGTCGACACTTTCCTATTCTATCAAAGAGGCAGAGATGGCAGGCATCGCTCTATCTCTCGTGGAGTGCATTCGATTCAGAACCCCCAAACCCAATAAGTATATATATATATACATATGGGGCTGTAAGTAAAATCCAGGTCGACTGTGGCGAGGGATGAACTATTGACGGACTTACTAGCTAGGGAGGACCTCGATAATACTTCGGAGGAGATTCAAAGAGAGAGTTTTCATTACCTGCCTTGCCTGAAGTTTCCTTATTTTTTCTTTATATTAGCTACCCTCCCCCCCAATCTTATGACTTCCCACCCTCCCCTCATATGAGTTCCTCTCGTGCCCCCTTTACAGGAATGAATGCTTCGCTGGGTCCAAGTTACTTCTTGATGAGGGGGGGCCGACCAATTCTTCGTTGATGGTCATAGACTGGAATCGATAAGTGACTTGATCCACCTTACTCTCTATTGGAAAGAAAGGAACGTAGTCGCTTGTCCAAGTTACTTATTGATGAGGGGGGACAAGGTTTTCCGCTATTAAAATGATTTGTTTTTGTTTCCTTCGGTTGTTTGTTTTGTTTCTTACCTTTCCTTGTTCGCACAGCGAATGAAGGCCGAGTGGAAGGGCGCCCCTTAGAGAATAGTAATAGTAATAGTAGCAGTCAGCGGGCTGCTTCTTGGCCACGCCCCCAGGCTTATAGATACGACATACTCGATCCGCATTATCAAGTAGGAAATTGCATACCATCCGCCGATATACGTATAGGAACATGGGTGCATAATATTGAATGTAATCCAGGTCAAGGCGCAAAGCCGACTCGAGCCGCAGGAACCTTCGCTAAAAC
>Ga0316216_1000026_pt1 | contig 21544 bp, 13 predicted proteins | sample NRE6metagenome_FD_207800 | JGI IMG/M metagenome (GOLD analysis project Ga0316216, IMG submission 207800) | Spruce roots microbial communities from Maridalen valley, Oslo, Norway - NRE6 | ecosystem: Host-associated > Plants > Roots > Unclassified | place: Norway: Oslo | collected 2017-09-15
TAGATATCTCTTTCTACTCCACTTCGTCTATTTTAGCCCAACTACTTCATTAATATGATCGATTATGAGAGCGGAGATCCCATACGAGGCTAAAGCGTAATTACATATATAATTGAAGAAATCACTAGCAATATCAGGACGAGTGATCGTAAGGTAGACAAGTCCTCCAACAAGCTGCCTGTAAGACGTCGGATCAGGAAGAGGATCACCATCATCTGCTCGATACTTAACATTAAGCTGGGGTATCCACTGTCTTCGAATCGGAAAGGCGTGCACGACTGATGGATGAGCTCATTAGTATACTTCAACTGGGACAGGATAAAGCCACGGGGTGGTCGTTGGATAGGGCTCTGACTCTGCTGCCAGGTCGAACTACTCAATAAGGCTCGGTGATCATGCCAAAAAAATGGTTCAGGCGCTCCTCCCCCAGTGCCTGAGATCAATGACCCACAATGAATTTCTGCAAACAAAAAACCGAGAGATCTACATAGGGAGAGATATCACAAATAACCCAGATTTACCCTGACAACAAAGATCGACAGCTCAGAATCAGGCCCAGGGATGGGACCATGTGGAAACTAGGGTACGAAGAAAAGGCCACCAATGGTCTAGATCTAACATGGGCCGAGGAATCAATGGATGATAATGGACGATGGAATGGCAGACTTGGACTTAGAAGGCTTATATTATGTGGAGTTTGCAACATCCCTCAACTTTTAAGGCAGACACGCTGTTAATCCTCACAACTGATGAGATGGGTGAAATCATCAAGAGATCCACCCTGACAAACCAAAGACACGCGTCCACAAATAGACTGGGTGACATTTCAAGGATTGGTGATGGGAAGACGATCGGTGCATCTAACAGAGACAGTGAACCATTTGAGTATTAACCGTCTACCATGGGGTCGAGGATCCTTACCTAATAACAGATTCTATTCATCATGAGAGATCTCCTATTGGCTCAGCCGCCACCTGTAAAGCTTTAGTTATCCCCACTACCTCTCACCCAGGCTTACCACAGGTAAACATCACCATCTCGGGCTAAAAGTGGGTTGGGGTGGCTTTCCTTATCTAATCTAAAGTACCTTATATGAATTATTAATATAAAGAAATAAATAATATACCTTATAATATCTCTCTAAGACTGAATAATGTCCCCTTCCCTAATCCCTGTTCCTTGGGTTGTGAGGGGTTATGGGGTGATCCGCAGGGCTAGATTTCTGTCAATCCTGGTCCCAGGGTAGGATTGTACTTCTTGTATTTATGTATTATGAGCCTATTTCGTGGACCCCTGGTTTTATGTATGAAACCCCCCCATTTAATTGGGTGTTGTGTAGGCTCCGTGATAGATGTCCCGTGGGCCCTGAAAATAATGTAATTGTAATTCCTCTACCCGAAAGGTTTTATAGTGTTTCATTCAACCAGTATGTGTTTATTACCTTGATGGTTATCTCTGATAGGTTTTATTTTCCTCCCTCTTAAATCACCCACCGGAGGTGCAATCATTCCCTTAGGCTCTTTGCCTTACGTCTACGAGCTTATCCTCCCCCGGAGTTGAATCTCTCGACTTAATCCTTCTATTTAAGGTAAGCTCAGCTCCCTTCTCGGGATCTAGCTTCCCGGAATACTTCCTTAAGTTACTTCCTTCCCTCCGGGGGTATAGTGAGGTCTTATTAATGGCTGTATGCTGTAGTAAGTCATGGTAAGTGGTCAAGTAAGAGCAAGTAGTAGGAAGCAAGTCAAGTCAAGATCAAGTCAAGTTAGTCAAGTCATGTCAAGTCAAGTAGTAGCAAGTAGTCTAGTCATAGTAACAAGATGGTAATGTCAAGTCAGTAAAGCAAGAGTCTATATGTATGGCTGTTAGGTGATAGTAAATATCTGTCTCATAAAGGGAATAAGGTATATAATCTATCTAATGGGAATCAATACAAGGTGGTTAGGCATTCAAAGAGAATATATAAACTCAAGCTTGTATAGGGCTTGCTAGGGCTTTCGAGGGCTCCATAACCTTCCTATCTACAGTGTAACCCATAAGAGAAATATATAACTGTCCTAAAGATAAGAATAAAGATCTATCTCTGTAAGCCATAAATGTATCTCTGTCTGTTGATAATGACATGAAGTAAAGTTACATGACAGGTTGCTCTATTGAAGTAACATGAAGATAGTAACGATGAAGTGAATCAGTGACATGAAGTTCAGTTCCAGTTGCTGTCTTGAAGTACCATGAATAAATAGCTTAGCCAATGATGAGAAGATCCCACTACACTCACCCCCGTCGGTCAGTTGTCCTCTCGTCGTTCTCCGGTTGAGCTTAAGTCCGTCGAAGTCCATCGCTTGACGTTTCGATGTGTATCAATCTCTGTGTGAAGGATAAATGCACAAAAGATTCTTATACGATGCACCCTCGCACTTGGTAGGAGCTAGATCACTTGTCTTCCACGACGACCTACATAAGCTCTTGTTCCTGGGAGTGATGCAATAGAGGCAGAGGAAGCAGCAAACACATAGGCGGGTGAAGTTCTTTTTGAAACGCTGGAGCAGGAGCAAAGGTTGCTGGAGCAGGAGCAAAGGTAGCATACCCAGTAGCAGATCCTATAGTTTTCCCACCTAAAGCACCAGTTCCAGAGCCTGTTGATCTTTACCCGGTATCAACAAACCCATATGTGAATCCTCCAGGCACAGTTACAGATCGAGATCGAGATTCTGATTCAGTTGTTGGTTCTGAGCTTGACTTTGATTCTGTTGAGTAAGCACGAGTAGTTCAAGATGCAGGAGCAGTTCGAGAGCAAGACCCAGCATCAGTAGCACCACCAGCATAGGTAGCATCTTATATAGTATCTGAACCAACAGCAGCATCTAAGACAGAGACAGTAGAGGCATCAGCAGCGGTAGAGCGCCTAGTTGACTTTGATCCAGCCCTTCCACCAGGCTTTAATAACCAAGCATCAGTAGCAAGGGATAGAGGCACCATAGGCATAAGCGGCAGAGCCTGTTCGAAAGTCAGTAGTTACAGTAGATTCTGTTCAGTAAGCAACAGTGTAAGCACCAGCAGCAGAGGCCTACAAGGCAAGGTAAGCTAAGTAGTCAATCAAGGCGGGCTAAGCAGCTAAGCCAAGTAAGGACAAGCTAATCAAAGTCTAGTCAAGGCAAGCTACTAAGTCAATGGCAAGGGTCTAAGATGCCAATCCGAGCATGGAAGGTTTCTGTAGAGCCAAGCAAATACAAGTCTAGGAAAGGTCTGCCATCAATCCAAGCCCATGGACAAGTCAACTTTCACCGAGTCAAATCAGCAAGCAATCAATCCAAGCCCTCCCAATTTACTATATTTCCATCCTTTCAATCCTTTTGTCCGGCACAGAGAATCCTTCGGGGCGGGAAGAGACGGTAGGGTAGGATTTCGGTTCTATTCTTGCAGAATCACATAGTTAGTCCTCCTATCTCGCTATTCCATGTCCATTATAGTGGCGTATTCGAGACCGGATCAATGTATTCTGGACCGATGGAGAGAAAGGGCCCACCCGAGATTCAAGGTTGGGCAAACTGAGACTCAGAGATAGATCGACCTGGGGAAACGTTTAGTTAGTGGCGCTGGTAGGCTTGCTTTAGAAACTCTCCGGAGGCGGGTGGGTGTAAGGGAGAGGGAATAACTAGCTGAAAAGTGAGGGAAGGCTTTCTAGGTTTGGTCCCGCCGCATGTTTCTCTGGAGGTGGGAAAGAGTAGTAGGAATGGGCATGAGGTAACTGGACAATTCGAGATTAGCCTGACATCCGCCATTGATCTTTGCCGAAGTCACGAGAACCACTTCCAATGCCTAGTAATGGGTGAAACAAGAATACCATTCCTCACTATAGAAAGAATCTAGGGCTATTGAAAATGACTAAAGCTTAGGCTAATCGATGCATCATAGTGGTGGTGGATAAATGTCGATGCATTATGAATGAAATAGCGGTATAGGAAGTAAGAAGTGGAGTGATAATGGGATATGGATTCTATTAATAACTCATTTCAACATCGATTGCCAGGGCTTCCTCAAAGCCTCTTATTCCTCGGGCCGGGTGAGCACTACCAAAGCCGGTGGGGGGGAATAAAGTGGGTGGGAGAAAGAACGACGGGGTTTGGCCTGTAACAGTTCCAGGTGAGCTCTACCAGCTACTCGCTAAGGAGAAAGGCAACTCCGGAGTTGCACGTACTAGAGAATTTATTGAAACGCAACTAATTCATTCTAAGGTCCACCACCCACCCCTGCCACTATAGTGAAAAGCAGCAGCTATGGTGGGAATGAATAGTTAGTTCCTGTGTTCCATAGTTAGTGCCTTGGTCCGGGGGCACAGAAAGATACCTCCCCCCATTCCTTCATTTCGGAACCAACTACTAGATCCCACCCACCTTAGTTTCAACCTATCTATATTTCCCTGTAGTTTTAAGAAAGCAAAGATAGAAAATAGTTGATTCGAAGCGCAAGAAACACAGTTCATTTCGCCTAATAGTTTAATTCCTTAGTAACTTAGGGGTGGGGCGGTTCATTGATGGTTTAGGCCCTACCCGTCGTTTCCTTCCCACCACCCCGTCCCCAAGCCTTTCTCATCCCACCCGGTAAATGGAAGATCTAGTTAGGTTACTAAATGGAGGGGGCCAGGGTCGGATATGATAAATGGCGTGCCGTCACACGATGATTTCGGAGAAGCACTCATTCAATTCAACAGTTATCGCTTAATGAAAGAGGTGGGTGAGCCGGCTAAACATGCTTATATAGAGAGGTGGGACGGCGGTACCTTGGATTGATTCTTGCATGCGCCGGAACGAAGAGGCGTTAGAAGTTGGAAGGTTGGTGGATCGTGCCTGGAAGCGAAGATCAGCGCGATGTTCCGAATAGTGTGGCGTTTGGATCACTTTCCCTCTGGGAATATAAAAGAGTTTATATAAATTAGTTGATTCAAAGCGTAATGAGACCCCACCCTGCTATTGTTCTGTTTCGATAAAGCTACTGAAATGGGTAGTTTTGTTGAACAACTAACTTACCTCTCCCTACGGTCGAGCCCTGCCGGGGGCATCCTCAAAACCGGAATTTTCTAAACTATCAACTAGAGTAAGTACAGTACCCGGACGAAGAAGAAAGAGTATCCATTAGGTCATGGTGTTGAAATAGCTCAGGTGTTTAAGGAGGAGATATATTAGAGCAAGCTAAGCTATAGTTAGTTGAGTAAAGAACCAGCATTCATTCTAAACCAGAATAGTTCCTCCTGGGTTGGATGGGGTATCTCCCTTGTTTCCTCACCTCATATCCCGCCTAGATTAACTAACTCTTTAGTGGGATATTTTTCCAGCCTCAGTAAGTGATATTATTCCAGTTCCAGTCTTAGCGTGAAGAAGCTCGAAGCCAGAGGAGAGCGAAATCAGGTTGGGACCTAAAGAGCATCTATTTTATTGATAGAAAAGAAGCCAGAACGTGAGTCGTAAGCAACTCGTCGCAGGTGGAATGGAAGTGGCGATATAACGCGCTCCAAGGGCAAATGATAAGGTTTTCGACATGTGCCTAAGTTTCCTCTCTTGTTCAATCTTCACTTGAGTTGCTGGCGAAGTGATTATTCGAGAGTGTAAGGTAAGAGACCCGGTTGCACCTACTTATGGAGACAACCATCCAGATAGAGACTCGGCAAACCAGATGCATTGATATTTGTCCTGACAAAGTTGAATTGATTGATTTCACTTTCTTTCCTCATCGGCGTAAGAGGGTAAGGAGGACCAACTGCTGCACCTTCCTTTGTAGGGTAAGTGCAAGGTAAACTGCACCATCTATCTTTCATTGTAAGTGCGAGGTAAGGACCGATTACAAAACCTGCAACCGATTACACTTGCATAGGGTACCCTAATTGGCTCATCGTCGTCATTGTCTTAATCTGAGGTCATTACATTAATAAGGATCCCCATTGTAGTTGTAGTATAGCGCCTATCTTCTTTTTTCCTTCATAATCGCAAGGTTATGGGAACAATTCACACCTATCTTCCTTCCCCTCCTAATGTCGGGAAAGCGGCTTCGCACCTTTTACGCTTATCTTTTTTTATAGGCGCAAAGAATTAGAAGTTTTTGTTCAATCTGTTTCAAGCGAACTTGGTGCCTGGGACCTCCTAAAGAGGAGATTTTATTAGACGAGAATATGGAATGAGAATGTGTTAAATAACCGGAAGCCAAGTTGAGTAGCCAAGCGCAACCCACCTCCCTGACTGGCACTGCCTTCCTAGCGTGACTGAGCTCAGTGTCTGTCGCCTGATCTTCATCAACGGGTGCATCGTAAGTAACGCATCGTTCATGTCGTCCAATATAGGTAGGAACTAAGTTTCCGTCTCGTTCAGTGAAAGGGGAAAAGTGAAAAGGTTAATGGGGAAAGCATTAATGAGTAATGGGTATTAAGTGGCGTACCGGGGCTATCGTGGGCTCAACAAGGGAATCGTAACCTCCTTGGATGGGGTATGAGAAACTGTTCACGCACATAGAATTAGCACATCGAACAGGTAACAAACGTAGAATCACCACCTCTTGGGCATGTTGGTGTTTACACTGGGCCAACTGCTAGATAAACTGAGTAAAGGTAGCCTGGATAACCTTATTTAAGCTCTGACTATGGAGCGGGAGGGGATGTCACGGGCTTTGCTTCTAGGTAAACGAAGTTAATGAAGTCAACCTGATCTCCAACTGTTGGTTATAAAACTGGCTATAGCGCTAGAAAGGGTGTTTATGGTCATGCTTTTACCGCTGCTACCTATGCCTCTATCGAAAGCTCTGGGTCATAGATACAATGCTAAGGCGTACTCCCAAAATTCCCCCTGTAAATACCTAACGTCCTCCTGTAAATAGAGTGTTTAAGAACCGTGCTAGCCGCTTATATAGAGCCTTATATAAACTCATTCGCCTTCATTGAACACCAGCGAGCCCGAAACAGAGAGCCTCCTAAACCGTTCCTTTGGTCTAGGCTCCACCTATGCTTTTCACTCGATCAAGGGCGAGCGCCTAAAGTGACTCGTTTTATCCTGATCTGGCTGGTCCTTCGTATAACACTACTAGCATGCTCAGAACCCTAAGGCTATTGTATTCTCCGAGCGAGCCGTGCTCTCGTAGCATCCAATCGTATCGTCTGCTTCTAACGATGCCATTCTGATCCGCCTGTAGGCTCTTAGGTCTCGCTTCGGCAGGTCAGTCGAGTGTATGGTTGCCTCGAGTAGCCTTATTGCTTTCCTTATATCTGGCGAGTATATTGGAGCCCCTTTTATATGTATTCTGCGAGCTCATGTTATACCGAATAACCGTGCTTCTAAACGTGCTCCTAGATGAACAGCTGACCAAGCCCACTAATAAAGCAAGATGGCTACCTGTCTTCGTATTTATTCATTAAGGCTCCGCCCCGATCCATAACGCTGTTCCCCCTCAATGTAACCTCGGTCTATCGTGCGGTGGTACCCTTAATGAAACACCTGTTCGGTTCGGGAAATCAATCATGGACTGGAAACTAGTGTGGGTCTGAAAGGGGACGGTAGCAGGTTAAAGTGCTACGTGCTAGGCGATATGGGGTAGGACCTATATAGTGTGAGGCTGGGCCATTAGGTATGGTCTGACCACCAAGAAGTGAATCAAGAATCTGCTTAATGATGACGAATTTGAGCCCTTCTCAGTAGTTCCCGGCTTCGATCCAGTAGGCCGTTTCTTCGCTCAGCTTTGCGGCGAAGTCGGAGTTGAGCTAGAGAGAATGGCGCAACTCGACAAGGAAGGGATCACGTACCAGCATGAGTTTAAGCCTGATCGTAAGCGACGTGTCAAAGGCGTTTTCCATACAGCGTATAATAGGGATAATCTAAAGGCGGCACTAGCTGAACTATTATTGTTAGGGGAGTTGCGCTTAGTAGACGATCAGTCGCAAAGGAGAAACAAGGTCAAGATTGGGCCCGAAACGCTTAGCGATCTCTCCAAAAGAATTCGGACCGCAAAGTGGTCGCCCACCAGGATCAAAAGGTACGTAAATGTTCCTGATCACTCGCATGACGTAATGGGAAAGGGGCTTAATTACCCCTGGCTGGGACAGGTTACTTATGAGTTTGATCCGCTTGATCTCATTGTAATTCGCTGCATAACTAGAGTGCCGGGCTCCATACTGCTAAATATACTAAGGCCAAAGGCCAAAAATATGTGAGGTTACACTCACGCCTAACTGAAGTGCAATTATATCATGGAGCCAATGATATCCTAGAACAGGTTCTCCACATAAGGTACAGGCAGCCTTATGACGAAGAACACTATAATAGGGCCTGTTTTGTTCACATCAATCCATCTGTTCACTGTAGGTTACTATACCACACCCTGGATTCCTTCCTCGAGGACCATTAATTGATTGAGTTACTAATAAGGTGTTTATATGATTCAACTGTTGTCACCTACGACCCCGTTTCTTAAGCGCATTTACCTCGTTGTCATAGAGATGAGCTGTTCCCTTGCCTACCTCTTGCCTATCTCGTTTTGCATCTGTATCTTGTGTGGCTAGACAAAGAAATAGCCTATAAACAAGAGATGCGAAGGAGAGTTATCTCCTTGCTTTAAGCTAGTAAATCTTTAGTGGGAAAATTGCCTATTTTGTGACCAGAGATAGGGTTTGAACACTCTCCCGACTCCGGAGGGAGAGGAAAAATGATCAAAAGCAAAGTTTCAGGTATTCGTCTCCTCACCTTATCCGTACAATTGGGTTCTTTCCTCCATTCTCTTTCCTAACCGATCGCAAGCAGGGAGGATTGAGCCGATCGCAAGCAGGAGATTAATATTGAGAAAGGTCTGGTTCCGGTATTGACCCAATAACACTAGTAAATTGACTCTTTTGGGCCTTAATTTACTATTTTCTGATGGGGAGGCTCCTACTATTGCCTATTTTCTGGCTGGCTTTCCGGGCCCGTTCTATTGGTTATGCCCTCCGGGGGCTCTGCGAGGCTGCCCACTTGTCCATTTCAAAGAGAAAGAAGAGTGGTACGTACTGGGTCACCCTTCAGGGCAACCCAGCACTAACTGAGTTACTAATATTCTAGAGGGCGACGTCTCCACTTGTCCATGAAAGAAAAAGAAGAGAAATGGACTGTCTATAATTCCTTTCCTTGCCTGGATATTTGGATTGGTAAGAGTGTGACCAAAGATAGGAAAAATGATCAAATGCACTGTTATTTCCTCCATTTATTTCCTCCATACAGATTGTATCCTTCCCCGCATATTCTGCTCTTCTTCGTCTCCTTACCTTATCCATATAGTTCTTTCGCCCGATTTCTACTGTTTTCCTCTCTTATTCGTCTCCTTCTGGGGATAGATTGATTGAGAAAAGCCCCTCCAAACACTGGCTTTCCGGACCCGTGTTACTGGCTTTCGGGGGTTCTTGAGAAAAGCAAGTCTCCTCCATACAAGCAAGCCTGGAAGATTTGGATTTATAAAAGCAAGCCAGACAAGCCAAAACCGATCGCAAGCAGGGGATTAGGATTGATGAAGGTCTGGTTCCGGTATTTCCTCCATACAGTTGGGTTATTTCCTCCAGAAAGTAAGTTCTTCTTAACGGGCTGAAAGATAAAAAGTGTCCTCCGGAGGTGGCGCTTCGCTTGGGTGTTGTTTTACAGGGGCCGGGTTGGAATAATAAAAAGAAAGCAGCACATTAGGTAATGAGTCTCTTGCGGAGCGGTCCCCCACAATAAAGTAATTTATTATGAGCTCATCTGTGTATTCAGCTTTAGAGTAAATATGTCCTATGGAGTTCCCCCCTACCCCCCAAAAGAATAAGAATGAGGAACTAGAGCTTGCGCCTACGGCGTTGTCCCCACTTGCCTATGAAAAGAGGAACTCCAAGCATGAGGAAACTCAATCAATTTGGAAAATGAAAAGTTGAAGTTACCCCTTCAAATTCAGTAACTAAATCCCCTAACTCAGTAACTAAATCCCCTAACTCAGTAACTAAATCCCCGAAAAAGTAAAGATACAAACAAATTGGATATATTTATAAATACCAGGAAATCAGTAATTCAACTCATCTCGCAGTCAAGGCACCTACACCAAGTTACTGAGTTGGTGACTGGGTTACTGGGGTTGTTCCCTCGATAGCTGCTCTATAACTGTCCCATTCGAATAGCAGGAATCAGGGCATTCCCAACTCCTTCTTCTCCCCCTAAAAGCAGTACTAAGCTCACCGATCTAGTCCTTAGGTCATGGCTCGGTCTTCCCTATTGAGTGGAAGGAGGAAGCCGAGCTAGTCCGTAGGTAAGCTCTCGGCCTTGTAGATGTTATTTTATAATAGCTGGCTGGCTTCTCTTACTAATGAATATTTTTATTTATTTATTGGTTGGAAGGAGGAAGGCCAGTCTCCAGTCTCTCGAACCAGGAAGGAAGGCCATCTCTTCTAACTCTAGGAAGGCCAGTCAGTCTTTCTCTTTGGAAGGAAAGAAGGGCAAGGTTACCATTGGAGACGCCTTACTACTGGGTGGGGCTTACTACCTCTCTATTTACTACCCTTACTACTGGGTGGGCAGAAAAGAATAGAGAAAGGTGGGGACTAATAATGGAAATAATGGAAAAATACTAGTTTCACCCTTACTGATAGTGGAAATCAGTAATAAAGTCCCCTAACATCAGTACTATACTACCGAGGGAAATGACTCTGAAAAAAAAAGTATACAAAGTTAGGGAGCCTTGCTCAGGTTTGACCGAGGGAATTCCATTTGGCTGCTGGAGGGACTGATGGCAAGATATTTTTTCTTGCTTTAGGTAAATAAGAAGGTTTTAGCTCGCTTACGAAAGTCATAATCTGGACCTGGAACTAGTAGCGATCGAACCACCCAAAGCTACACGAGTCCCACTTAAGACGAAGACGCCAGAAGCCTAGGCCACCAAGCCATGACCCTTTTCACAACCTTTAGACTTGAAACAGAGGCCTTCAGCCAATCACAACACACTAAATCTACCACAAACATCACAACATTACAATTTGCTACACGTTGTTGTTAATACGTCGATTCACTATTTGAGATCAGACACTAAGGAAGGCTGGGTCCTCGGGAAGGCTGGGTCCTCGGGGGGGGGATAGAGAGACATGCAGGGAGGTCAGGCAGGTGTGCCAGCGTTAGGTGGGTGATCCTTAGCAAACATTCCCTGAAAGAAAGAAGACACCGCCCCGGTTAGTGATTCTATATGGCTGGAAGAATTTAGAGGTAGGTTCGCTCCGAACATGATTTTGACAAAGAGGGGGAGCACTACCTCTATCCATCTTTTAGGCCACTGGCCTCCTTATGGGATGAGGGGGGGGAGAGGCAGGAGACTACTCCGGCCTTATTTCCTTCCCCAGAATATCAATAGGATAGCTGGTTCGAGGGTGGTGATCGCTCCAAGGTGAGGGGTGTCTTTCGTCGGTTGAGGGGAGGCGGTCTCAGGTGAGGGGCGCGTGGCGGGGGCACTGCCATGACGGACGGGGCACGGGGGTAGGGCTTATCACCTCAACCCAAGATAAGTACGAGGCGAGCAACTGAGGTGAGGTTCCTAACCCTTTCAGGACCAACCTCTTCCTTAATAGTAGATAGTGGAAATAGGTCTACTACTGTCTTTATCTATGCGTATAGACTATAGTGTGCTACGTTGGATTAGTCAGGGCAACAGTGTGTTGGGCTAAGGATGTCTCCTCAACCAAAGCGGGTTGTTGTACGGGCTAAGAGTAAGGTAGAACAAAGCTAGGCCGAGCAACAACCAGAGCAGAGGGGATGTGTCGCGTAGGGATCCGGCCAAGGTCATCAGGCAGACTCAGACAAAGCATCTGAAAGACTATAGAAACATACTGAACAGAGAAAGGAGGCCAATGAACGCGAACGAACGGGGAATCGGAAACAGAATGGCAGAAAATATCATTAGCGCTGCGCGGGAGATAGTTCTATATTCTTTTCGGTTGTTCTCGCCTGAAACTTGATCCAATGAATTTAAAGAGCAGGCTAGCGAGAGAAGCAGTAGTAAGTGGGATAGTTTTTTACTTTATAAAGAAGCAACACTTCGCCAAATGATCTTTGGAGTTATGCACTTAAAACTGACTCGTCTGACTTCGGTAACTATAGAGATAGAATAGTTATATAGTCTATTATATATGCTATTTTATTTATCTTCCCGAACCTTTTTGAAGGCCTTTCACTCATCCCTATATTTCATTCCAAATCCTGAGAAAGTGTTTAAATCCTCGACCTATTCTATTGGCGAATTGTCATATACGATGCTACCGTAGAATGGTGTTTATCCTTCTTTCTCTGAAGGTCAAACCTTTTACTTCCCTCTAAACACATAAACACACTCGCTCGTTTCGGGTTTTTCCTTTTCATTCATTTAGGTAGGGGCTTGCCATCAAATAAATATAGGCATCTTTCTTTTTGACTTTTCATAGGCGTTAGAAGATGCAAAACCTTGAAACAACGAAGGTATAACCGGAGAAAGACGAAACGCTTGCTAACTCGGATAAAAGAGCATAGGTCTTGCCTTTGCCACCCTTTCAATAGTGATTTTACCACTCGTATTTGATCAATTATGAAATACTGTTATTACATATATAATAAAGCGTTATTACATGACTGGAAGATCCAGTGAATGGACAATCCCACTGATTGGCGAGGTTCAATATTGAATCGCAGGTGTCGAAATGCGCCTTCTTCCTGCTTCAAACCCTATCAAGTGACGCGAAACCTGTCTATCATCATGACTCACTCACTTCCCATTTGATCGACCGACATAACACCCACTATCCCTATCCGACGACCCATCTACTCTTCGCTCCATTGCTAGTCCATCTTGTTTGTCATCAGCAGGTGAGTACCCTACCCCATACCCCCCATCCTCCCTACCATTCCGCTTACTTTCCCTCTCATTAGGATTTCCTGAGCCTTCCCTCCCTTCATCCCTCCTCTCTAGCAGGGGTGGTAGATCTCTATTATTCTCTGGCGGTTCTTTCTTATTCTCATCTAGCAGGGGTGGCGGTAGCGGGCGGGACTCGTAACTTCCTCTTGACCTTTCCTACTTTCCTGACCTCGATTTGACGCGATGTGGTTATGTTCGGTGTGATGATGACCCCGGGGTGTGCATACAGGGTGTATTGCGTGCTGTGTTCTTTTTCGTTTGTGTTTGTGTTGTGCCGTGAGGAGCTCCAGCAGCTCTTGTAACTGGCTCTGGTGAGGATGAGGAGCTTCAGGGGGGCGAGCTCTCTCTCTCAGGGGCGCTTCGCTTACTATTCCCAGGGGAGGAGGTGGAGGGGCCCCATGACCTTTATAAGTGAATGTTTACGTTTGATGCAAAAGGAAAGACTTTTGATTCGCTAGATCGGTAAGAACAATCAAACTGTTCGTAGCTCTAATTGCGTGATCGGCTGTTAGGACGATGGGGTGGATAGAGAGTCCTCTAGCCCGAGGTGAGCTAGTTGCTTGCCGAGGATGCCCGAGGTAGCCATTCTCCTTTATAGAATTATCGAAAGATAGATTAATCGGGAAATAACGTATATATAGATATCGAAAGATAGATTAATCGGGAAATAACTTATATAGAGATATCGAAGGTTATCCCTTGAGCAGAGCTCAGGCTTTTTAAGGAATAAATCTAAGTAGCCGCCAGCAAGAACAAGTCTTTCGATTCAGCCTGGGAAGACCCACTGTATCGATCTGTGTCGATCTGTGTCGATCTTCCTACTCAAAATTCGTATTATTGCGAAATGTTTTATCCCTATCCAAATCTGCTCCTCTTTTTCTCTCCACACACCATTTTCTCTCCGCACACCAAATCATCCTCCTTAATGATCGTAAGACATACTGGTACCGCCACATTGAACCGGAAGCCATTATACCTATGCCTGAAAGTCACATTCCGCGATTCACTCACTCCATCAGAAGTTATGCATGTAATAACTAATCTCAACCTAGGAGTTGAGACGATCATCGTGGGTGTGACGAGTGCACTTAAGCCAGACCAATCCAATACTGCTATTAAATCTCCGTATCTGGTTGGCCTGAAAAATCCATTATATACCAACAAATATATCACCCCCCTTCTCAAGAAGGAGCTTTTGCCGATCGTTTTGGAGGAACCTCAGATCATCAAACGTCGAGGATGGAATGCAGTATGCGCCATGTTCCCCGAGAGAGACAGTCATATACTCTTATGGGGGATTTCCTCCGAAGAATTTATAGCTCGTCAGTACGCCAGCACACGGAAGGTTAGCCTTTACATAGCTAAGGCTATCATCAATCGTGCTGGTCATCGGGGGAGTATATCAGTGCATTCCCCAACTGCAGATGGAGCAGCAAGCTCCAATATACCGATTCCTACACCGAAGGAGATAGATAATATCTCGAAGGATAAAGAGAATCCCTCAAAGGAGATTATCTATTACCCGAAGGATATTATCTATCTACCGATGGATATGGATGAACAGCATTCCTCCACTACTAATAGTAGCTCCAATATAAAGAATGATATAGACACTACTAATAGTAGCTCCAATATAAAGAATGATATAGATAAGGAACAGGCATCCGAGGGATGGTGACGAGACTGGCTGCTATTGGCTTACCAGCAAGCAAATACCTCCTGGGCACTTACTCTCGGCGACTTACTTATTCTTATTAGCAATGATTTACTATTGTCAACCACTGGGAATGGACCTCCTGCCATGCTCGGCTCTATTCCCCTTGTTTATTCCCCATTGGATCCACTATAAGAGCAGTAAACCCCCCCGAGATTAGTCCCACTTTTATTCCCCTGCCCTCCCAATCTATGTAGGTAGTCCCTGCCAGGAGTCCTTGCTGATCTAAGTTTCTTTCATGCAGGGAAGGAAATGGGGATACTACACTCTATCTCGGGTATGCTCTTTGAAAGGGGGACTTCTCTCATCATAACAATTTATGGTGGTATAGAATCCACTGGGTTTCCTTGCCTAACACATGCTAGACATACTTTCTCGGATATGGTACCGTAGGGCTCTCATTCGGGTAAGTGTGTGGATCTATAACGGGTAACGCCCATAAGAAAACCCACTGTCTTGGACTTCCGGTAGGCATTAGAGTAAGCTCCGTTGCAATCAAGAGAAATTATTAGCTTTCTTTCAACTTGCCCTCATAGCTTTCCTTAGAAAGTAATCAATGGATCAGCAGTAGTTAGTTGCTCCCCGTCCATAGCCTGAAGAAGTATAACATTAATAACATAAATGGATAGTCCTATGCCCTATGGTTTTGAAGTGAAACGTAGATATGCAGTATCATATGTTAAAACAAGGGGATATGCTCTTCGGGAGATTTACTACTCCCTCCTTCCTGGGCGGGGAATAATAGATAAAAAGTGTGCACGCACGTACAACTCCTTTGGCTGTTAACACCGGCTATGGAACTAGCTAGCTCCTGTTCAACTGCTTGCCTGGGAAAACCCAGGGATTCGATTTGAAAATATAGGGTATTCTATTTCCAACTTCAGGTTGATATGGGGTAACTTCTCTACTATTTTCCTATCAGCTATGGGAATTAGGCCAGGCAGGGTGAAAGGGCATACCTATCATACTATATATATAAACTTCCAGAGTTTGGGTATGTTCCCGCAGTGCTCCAACAAATAGTGTCACCCTGGAATTTTAACTAATAAAGGGGACTAAAGCAAGTCATTAAGAAACATATTACTTACAAGGGCAAATTAAACCGTAAGACAAAGTGAAACGTAGATATGCAAGTATCATAGACTAGGGGACTGTCTGACTTACTGACTTACTTAGGCAGAAGAATTATTGGAGGGCAGACTTATTGGAGAGGTTTCATTGCTCAACAACATCAAATTAGAAGAAGTTAGCATATTGTCCAACCAACTTATTTGTGCCTGCCCCGACCGGGAACCTGAGGCCATGGAGATAACAACTCAATATTGTCAGGTGGAAAAGGGTGGACTACAGGCTAGTTTATCTTATGGCAATATCACATATTATATCGAATCACATATTATATCGATGTATCTATTTCGAGGTCTAGAGATTTCACAATATTTCTATAGTTCGAGTATACTATATGTATGGGGACCAGTGGGAACATGGGGCACGTGGAATTGACAAAAAGCACGAACATAGAGGCAATTAGCTATTGTGTAAGAACTACTAGTTGTAGAGAGAGTAAGCTCTACTACTACTTGCTTCTGGTAATGTAATAAAAAATCGAAAATACAGTATGGGGGAACTTGCGGATTAGAGCTCCCATGCATAGCATAGATTATTCCCAATTATTAGCTTCCAAGTCGTCGTACTACTAGCCCTACTATTAACAAGGAAAAGTGAAACGTATTAGACCCTGAGAATCTTACTCGGGGCCTGAGCCATTTGATCCATGCTCCTCAGAGACAGAGCCTGAGCCTTATATCACCAAGCCACTTAAGCTTTTGCAGCCTATTTCGTGAGAGGGAGAAAGAATGGAGCTTAGCCTATCGGGCGGCAAACGTCTCTTTTGGTTTTGGATTGACGTCTCACTGTAAGTGGTTTGATGTGCCGCTTGTGATGGGTTAGACGGATCTCTTTGGAAGAAAGAATTTCCCCATTTAGATTAGATATTTCCCGAACTTAGCGTACTTTGGTAAAAACCCGATCTAGTTTTGGGTGAAACGCTTGAGTTTGATCAGATTTTACGTCCCTTTTTTAGTTATGGGGTTACGTGTCGGGAATATCGATCGATGAACAAAGCTTCAGAGCCCATTGGTCTCTTTTTTTCGACATTCCGTCTTAAGCTTCGGTCGATCGCTTTCATATTGATCCTCATTATAGATGAGTCAATGCAAATCCTTTTTTTCAGGATTGGTCAAGCTTCGGTCGATCTTCGAGCTATTATTATATATGGAATTATGCCATTTGGAAAGATTGATTTTGTTCATTTCGACCAACTCCGAGCTGCTCTTATATATGTGATTACGCTTTGACTTTCTGGGGTTTATATATTGCTCAAGGCTGTGTCATTCTCATTCTTTACGTTATGCCTTACGTTTAGGTAAGTGAACTATATTTATTCCCCTCAAAGCCTGAGCTCAAGACCTTTCCCTCCCTTCTCAATAAGGGCAGGATACTACTTTCTTCTCGCCTATCTTCTTCCCTGACCAACCCCTTATAACTTCACTAAGGGTTGACCTTTCATATCTTCCCGAACTATAACGAAGGGTTTACCTTTAAGTAATATCTTCCCAAACTCTAGAGAATTATTTGAGCTTGATCGTAAACGAAATTATCCGGCCCGGCATCGTTATGTTATGAAAATAATACAGCGACCCTGCATCGTTATATAATACCAGGTCGTAGGGTTGCTCCAGGTGGTTAAATTCCAACGTGACAGCGGGAACGATCAGATCAATTGAAAAGAGATGTTCCGGGCAGGTCGTAGGGGAACCGGTCAGAATCCTCCTAAGCGAAGGGCGGGGAAGGGCAAATAAAGACCTCTTATCACGGTAAATGTCTACTGTAGATATATTGGGGGCCTCCTTCTAACGGTTCAAGTTGCATCGCCTCTCCCTCACCCATATGATGAGTGAGCGTTAACACCCTTATGGTCGAGCCCAAGCAGGCTGAGCTTCTTCCTTACGAGCCGCCTGACCGATTGCCCAGAAGGGAATTTCATGAGCTAAGAGTCATTGACTTGACAAGGGCACGATCCAGCTTTCGAAAAAGAGAGGCTCCACCTTCCTGACCATTCGTCCAAGTGAATCTGCAACCGAGATCAACTAATTCAGAATTTGCAACACAATCGCTGAATTCATTCATAACAGGAGGCCAGTCAAGAGATCCACAAGTCTCCATCAAAATCCGTAGAAGATACCAGAAGGCTAATGCATTGATCAGAAGAAGACACATAACAGAAGCTTTTATTTTGGAAGGAGGACCCAAATCCGACCGTGATTCTAATTCGAAGCAAAACACCAGTCCGTGGCGATGTTTCTGAAGATTATCTCCGACCCCTCTGACGCGAGTTTCGACCAAACAAACAAAAGATAGGCTGGATAAAGAGCCTTATTTCCCTCTGTTTAAGAGGACTATTGAGTCCTCGGATGTTCCAACAGCCCAAAAACAAAAAACAAAATGGGTGAAGGATAAACTCACCTCCCCCAGAGCTGTAAGATGGAGGGCAACCTTGACCCTTCGGCTGAGGGCTCTTTTGGGGTCACTAGCCCCTGAAGACTTCTTCGATTTCTTCTCCTTTGGACCCTTTACTTTGTCCAATTCATCAACTATGGCAATTTTCTCGGGCGGATGTCTGGAGTCGCCGTGGTCGGAGAGAGAAATTCTCCCGCTGCTGTTAGGACTTGTAATTGGTTGAGGGTAGAGAACCCCTTATCAACTTCAATAGGAATGTCTATTGTAGTATTGAGAGGTGGAAGGTTGCAGGGTTCCATTTTCCTGTTTACAGGGGTAATAGGGATCTCCACTGGTTTGGAGGTGGATGCCTCCTCTTCATTCTGGGGAGTGGGATTGAATTGCTGCACCAAGATCTCTGGAAAGGATCGAACGCTGACCAACGAGAATATGTCTTCACACTAGTTCTTTGCTCCGGAGTGCGCTTGGTTCTTTGCTCCTACGTTTTATAGGTTCCGTTCCCTCTCCCGCGAATCAATCCGTTGCTTTTCTCATTCCGTTCTGTCCCCGTGGCTTCTTTTATTTCAACACCTCCGTCTTCTTCTTTGAGACCTAGCTTTCTGATCTTAGCCAGGCCAGGAGAAAACTACTATAAAAAAGTAGCTTCCTAGAGAATGAAGATATCACCACGTATAAAAGATCAATTGAATGAACTACTAGCTTAGCTAGCCTATATAAGTCTCGTTGATAATGCAATTGATAGTGGAACTTCCTGGAATTGCCTAATTTAGTAATTAGTGGTTTGCCTAAGTAGTCTATTTCAGTTACATCGAGACAGAGTAGAATAAGGCTCAAGGCGGGTTCAAATCCTGCTTGTCTCTTATAGCGTAAGTAGTGGTAACACAAAAGAGTTGCATGCTATTCCTCTTGCAAGTGGGAAGGAGCAGATAGGAAACAATTGTCTAAACCTCGGGTTTTTCGTGGCAAAAGGATTTCCTTTCGGATAGCAGGTTGGAAACAGTCACAATTCATCCAACCGGTAGCAAACAAAAGGAAGTCAGTTCGTAGAGGCGCAGTCGATTGTCACTTGTTATTCCACCCCCTTTTTTACACCGGGCTGTTTTCATTCGGAGACGGGGTATCGAAATCGACAAGTTTGTCTCAACCTTTTGACTAAACCTAAATTCCCTTCGTAACGGGGTTGCCAACTTTCACTTTTTATGTAAAACCCGTGTTTTTTCGACACAAGGCTGTTTCCGCTCCCCTCCTCTTGTGGTATACTCCCACATTTTATTGTATTCTATCTTTGAAAGAAAAAGGCACTTCGCCTACTCAATCAAATGAGCTTCTTCCTCTCTGGATGATGCTGCTGAAGTGGATGCGTCAATTTCATTCAAGTCCAGTCATGTAGATATTCTAGCCTGGAAGGCAGGGACACGCTTAAACCCTTTTCACGCCCTTATTAGATGTTATATGATTGATTAGAAATTCCCTCGCTCACTGCCGCAAATGCAAATACTAATAAAGATAAACAAGAAGAAGTCCCACTCAAGTAAAGAGTAGTACACTTGGTTGTGATCAATTAATTGCCCTCTCTCTTCACATGGTCAGGAAGTGGATTCTGCATCACATTCGGGTTATCTTCTTATACTTCGAACTTTAACAGCTCTTTGGCAATGAGGTCCTGAACCCTGTGTTTCAAGTTGGAGCATCGGTCTGTCCAGTGCCCTATCATCCCTGTGTGGTATTCGCACCTAGCATTGGGATTATGGTTCTTAGGCAAGGGATCTGTCAATGGCCTAGGAGGAATGGGTGTGAGTAAATTTCCGGCTATCAACTGCGGAAGCAGCTGTGATAATGACATTGGCAATACGGAGAACTTACTAGGTGTGCTGGCGGCTGGGTAAGAATTGGCCTGTGTACCTGCTTCTTGGGATGGTACTGTTTGAGCTGCCGGGAGAGTATAGACTTGAGGGGGAGCTGTTGGATAGTTCTATTGTAGCACTTGCCAAGGCACAGGAAATGAAAAGTTTGGTTGCGGTGCCTGCTGCAGGGGCCTGGTATGGGATTGAGAGGCAACCGGGCGAACGTAGACTGTCTGACCCTGGGAGGAGTCTCTCTTTGGGGGTGGCCTTCTCTGACTAGTCCCTGCACCGGATTGTTGTTCTACTATCGTCTGAAGCAAGTGTGTGTACACTAGACGGCCAGATTTAATCCCATCTTCGATACGATCTCCGACAATTACCAGATCGGCGAAGCTAGACGAGGTGGGCCCGATGAGACGGGCATAGTAAGGATCCTTCAGAGTATTGAGAAAAGTAGTGACCATTTCCCAACATAGGAGGCTTAACCTGAGCGGCCACCTCCCTCCATAGATGCGCATATACTCGGAAGGATTCAGTAGGCTTCTTCTGCATCCTTTGGAGCTCGAACCTATCAGGTGCTATGTCCGTGTTGAAACGGTACTGGGCTAAGAAAGTGTTGGCGAGGTCGCTCCAAGTTTTGATTTTGGTGTGGACTACTTCGGGCTCTGTTACCAGAGGATGCCGCTTCATCAGCTTTGCGCTCATGTGAAATGATTAAATCCCGATAGTATTCCCTTCTCTGCTTCATGCATTGCCGCTCCATATACTCTTGCATTTCGATCATGCGATAGCTTTGGTCAGGGTCTTCTGGAGGTGATTCTTCCACTGACTTGCAAGGTATAGAGTTGAATACTGAAGCTGTGGTAACTTCTGTTAGTAGACGCATCACGGGGCCCGGCCCAGTGGGAGGGTCAGTGGACCACTGTGGATATCATTGGAGGTGGAGCTAGAGACCCCATGTTTATTCTCGGGTAAAGGACAAGATAATCAAAATTTCCTGAGGGGTCTCTGAGAAGCAAGGCTTCAGCATCATCGAGCTGATCCATTTCCTGCAATGTCTGCAGAGTGATTTCCTTCCCTTAGCTTGCCTTGCTTTGTCATTCGTCCTTTGCTTGCCTTGCTTCCGAAGCCAAAATGATAGAGGAAGGGGTTTGGAGTTTCGGGGGGCTCGCTAACGCTCAACAGCAATACCCCCCTCATAACCATTCTCTCTTGATTTCTTTCTTAATGGAAAGGAGAAGATCAAAGCTTAGAGGAAGACAAGCTTGCCGGGAAGCCCGAGGAGCAAACTTCCCTCTGACTTGCTTTCTGAAAGGAAAGCATGAAACAACATAAGCTTGCTTTCCTCATGAAATGAAGGAGAAGCATCGACTAGGTACAATGGTAGAGTTCAAATGTGAACTGCAAAAGAAGCACTTTTGATCGGATTTGTCCGGTTGCAGCATGAATTCCCCATAGGTTGCGGTGAGAATCCCCATAGGTTGTTGCGGTAAAGATTGATGATACACGTTCTTCCTAATGATGGTGAAATGGACGACACAAGTATGAGCTTATCCATCGTACCCCAGAAATT
>Ga0316216_1000029_pt1:0-7500 | contig 21076 bp, 9 predicted proteins | sample NRE6metagenome_FD_207800 | JGI IMG/M metagenome (GOLD analysis project Ga0316216, IMG submission 207800) | Spruce roots microbial communities from Maridalen valley, Oslo, Norway - NRE6 | ecosystem: Host-associated > Plants > Roots > Unclassified | place: Norway: Oslo | collected 2017-09-15
CTATCTTGCATGACCAATGCATTTCACACTAGCACTTTCGGGATGGAGATTCCGGATTCCCTCTCGGTAGAGCACTTAATATTGCATTCATGTTGGGATTGATCACTAGATCGCACCGAATCTACATTATTAGGGAACTCAGATTGAGAACGAGTAATGGAAGTCAGTTGGGCCATGGAAATGACGTACTGTTGACTGGGCAAACCCAGAGAAGTAAGCAAGTTGGTAAGTTGCATTTACGCAAATTAGCTGCACTGGTCCCTCCGCGTCACCCAATGAATCTAACCGCTCACCACCAGCCAATCGTAACGGGATATGTGACCAGCATTACACCTCACGGATCGATTTGGTTTTCAAAGGTGCGATAGGCCCCTAAGTGCAGAAATAGCAATCCCCCAATTGAATGACTATTGATTTGCTCTCCCGTAAATAATTCTCAACAGTCAGCCGGTTGGTAAGTTGGGCAGTCAGAGTGAAATGTCTAGAGTTTTCTTACCATGTCTAGAGGATGTGGTGCGCAGCGCCATTATTACACCACCTCAGGCAACGGCACACATCGATCGATAAGAGTTGGACACCTTTATGAGCTACTCGAAACATCTCGTTCCAGCAAATATGAAGCATGATTACAGCTACCGAGTTAGTTCAAGGTTTCAATGTCGATAATCAGTTTTCTGTCTCCTCGGTACTTCAACAGAAGGTCTCACTCCAGCTATTACATATATAAGACTGACTGCTACTCAGTAATCTTTCCCGCCAAAACCAAGTCTTATTTCGTGGTTCGATTCAATGAGTAATACTTCTATGGTACTCGGGTGAAACCACCTGTCCGCTTGGACTGTAAAACTGCTTCACATTGTATAGCTAAACTTAACCTTGTATGTTCCATCCGATCCACCGCAAAAAAAAAAACACCTCTATTCCGTTTCTAGTTTCTCGTATAAAAATAATAATAGCGGTGGCAGGTTCGACTCTATGGGCGGATCTCCCCTGTTCCCTTTGGGAATAATGCTGCTGCAGAACACGATTCGAGAAAGGCTCTCAACTATGCTATGGTTCCTTAAAGAAAGTGGCGAGGCGTGGGAAGAGAAAGTGACGAGGCGTGGGAAGAGTGAAACAGATGGATAAATAAATCCCTGGACCAATCGAATGAATCAATCGATCTGCTTGGTGCACCTCTACCGAGTTGTCTCTGGGTTTGCTCCCTCCGAATAGCGGCCCGATACTGATCATCCTTTAGGCGAGTCGCTATAACTAAGATTTCCTTCGGTAGGCATAGCCATGAGTTTCTAACTACTCAAACAGATGGATTCGCCCAGTCCACTTCTCTTATTAAAAACACCTCTTCCCGTAAGAAGCTGGCATTTATACGCTGGTAATTTCGACTTAATGAGCATGGCACTGTACCTGGGAATTTTAGCCTTTAAAGCTGGCATTATAGTAACCGGTCAATTCTATCGTATGAATCTTCATATGGCTTGGTAATTTCTCCAGCAATAACCTGGCCTTAAATATTGATTCTTAGAGTAGACCCAATAAACTCCGCTAACCAACAATGCTCAGATAAGTAAGGGGAGTTGAAGCTATCAAACCGCCCCTAAAATAGATTATTTTGAGGCTCCACGAGAAATCCTATCATATCAACGAAAAAGAATCTATTTATCTTGAGAGAACCTGATGTTTATTCCTTGTTCATTATGTTATGGAGCCCTTGGTGTCTCTTCCTCTCTTCCCAGGATGCTTTGTCCCTAATAAAGAGAAAGAACAGATGTGCTATTGACTCATGAATAACTAATCTTTTGAACAGAGAGCCAATGAGGCTGATGTGCTTCCTAATTAAACTACTAATGAAAGCCCTAATTCACAGAGAAAGAACCGAGGCTATGTCCTAATGAATAACTAATCTTTGTTACATCTCAAAATATATGCGCTAATGAACCTCCTAATTAAATTACTAATGTTCCTAATGCTAATTCCTCCTTTCTCAAAGTATAAAGAACCAATGTGCTAATGACTAATTCAATTCCTAATGAATGAACTCCTAAGCCCTTTCTAAGATAATTAGTTTTCTTAGAGGATTTGTGAGCCTTATGATCCAATGATGATAAAATGATTTCTACTATGTTTTTCAATGTTCTGTGTTCCTTCTTCACCTAGGGTTTGATCAGGCTTTGATTTGAGGAAGAAAAGAAGGAATTGAAAATCGCTCACCCGCATCGGGGGAGGATGCGCAAGCAGGCTCGACCAAAGGGTGTTAACGCTCACTCATCATATGGGTGAGGGAGAGGAATTTCTTGCTTGTCCGCAGAGGGTAAGGTGCGAAGCTCTTGCTCGAGAAAAGGTAATTGATTGCTCACCCGAAGAATGAGGGTGAGGAGAGCAAGGTAAGTGACCAGAGAAGTTCCTGAGGTAGAGGTTTAAGGAAGTGTGGTAGAGGTTTAAGGAAGTGTGGTGGGTAGTATAGGTCTCGGTGTCTTGTTCGAGGTTCAATTCTCTAGGTGGAAGTGGGGTATAGGTAAAGTGGTTATAAAGGGGTCTAAAAGTTCAGTAGGCCTTGGTGAGATTGTTCTAGGCCGAGGTGATAAAAGTGAGCTATCTATTGGGTGAAAGTTCCCTAGTTCGAGGTTCTAAAAGGCTAGTTCTAGGTGCGGTGTTTCTAGTTCCTTCTGGAGTAATTCCTTGTATAGTTGTGTTTCCCTCTGTCTAAGTGGTGTATAGTTATAAATTGATTCCTGTTGTTTGTGTTACTAAGGGATATCTTCCTTTTGTTAAGCGAGTAGTTATAGTTCGTAATTAGTTCCTTGACCTTGTGTTTCTAATAAGGGATGATAGGCTATTACTAATATGATGAGAAGGGAGTTCTAGTTCTAGTTAAGTCTAAGATCCTTATGAAGAGGCTGAAGAGGGGTCTGGGTCGGAAGGGTACTTGGGGGTTCCTTTATGAAATATGGACTAAAAGGGCAAGTCATAAAGGGTCTGGGGTCTGAACAAGGAGCCTGGTCTGGTGTCTTTATCTTTCCATCACCGTAAACTCTCTATCTCGTAGCTAATTCTATATCCTAAAGATACTAAATATCTGATCTAATCTCTAAAAAGAAAGTAATTGTTCGGAAAATCCCCAAAAGTAAGATTTGATCCTTTCTTATAAGAAGAAGAGGTCATATGAATAGCAAGAAGAGTAAATTGGTTGAATAGGTATCAATAGGAATAACAGGAAAGACATAGATAGGAGCTTAAAAAAGATCAGTTTTACACTTCTTCATACCGAATCACTCTTCGCTTCGAGCCATGTTTTACCCTCGGCCCCAAATCTATGCCCCTTACAGCTCACTTTTTATTCAGAGTGACACAGGGAACCCTATCATCGCTACATCCACCAGCTCTCTCTTTCCATAGATACAGAACAACGCAGGCCAAAAGAGAGGTGTTGAGGAATTAGACATCGATACCCATATGCAACAACTCGCAAACCCGCATGATGGGAACAACCTCGATCGACCCCAGAGGGAAACCACCTAACCCAGAGGGGCTATCCTTTCGACCTCTTTGTAGTGACAACCTCTACAGTTAGGATAGGGTCTACCTCCTTAGGAAGGGATTAGAAAATATTCTTTTATTTAGATATGTCTTATTTCTCTATGTTTAGGAAGTTTAAAAGGAAATAAGAGATCCTTGCCTTTTCCTTTCCCAACCATCGCCTGAGCCAGTCACCCTAGTATACAGGGGAGCAGGAGAGCCTGAGCCAAGCCCCAATGAATCAATCTATTATTTTATTCTTTCCCTGCCCTTTATAGTCGAGATTTCCCAGCCCTGTAGAGTTGAATCGATCCAGTAGATATAGATAAGAAGACCGATCGAGTTACAACCCCGGAGACTTCGTTACATTAACTTCGTTACAACCCCGGAGACTTCGAGATCACATTAGAGCAAGCATTAGTGTAGATTCATAGTGGGCTATCCAGTTGAATAAATCTATCCAGTTCTTTATAGTTTGGTCTATTTTCCTTGGTCTTGCCATGGTCTCGATTCTTTCCCAGCTAATAAAACCAATAAATCTATCCAGTCAAGCTACGCCTTCCTCGGGCCCGGTATCCTTTTTATCCAAGAAAGAGAATATATCAAGGTTAGCGGTGCGGGTTATTGCGGGTGCGAGGTATCATTAACTCAGGTGCGACCCAGTAATAACCTCAATCCTTCCAGTAATAAACTCACTCAATCCTTCCAGTAATAACCTCAACGCGGGTCATTACGAACACAAGGAGAAGGCATGTAACGTATTATAATATGTGCTATTCACGCGGCTATTCAGGAGAACACGTGAGCCCAAAGCGAACGTCTATCAGTTGAATGGCCTCTTTCCCAACCAATGGCCTCTCTTTTCGGTCACCCAATACAGTAACCCCAGTATTCTATTATTTCCGGGACCTCATATTCGATTCTTTCCCACCCAGCCCAGAGAATAAATCTATCGAGTAACTCTCACTGTTGTCCCCGGGAGAGCTGGTGCGTGGGGCTTCGCGTGCTATACCAACAACTACCGAAGGTGCGAGGTTTACCGAAATTTAGGCACCAGGAAAGCCAGGCGAACGTGTAGAAGGGATTTCACCCAAGCCCAGTAAAAGACAGAAATCCATCCAGTAGAGCAGCGGTTTACCCACCAAGCAAGCCTACCCAGTAAAAGAAATCTACCCTATCCACTAGGTTTACCCACCACTCAGGAAAGCAAGTAAACTTAATCCAAAAATCCTATCCAGTATTGAATGCTATCACATCTTACTGATTAGGCTTTCAGTTTCTTAAGGAGTGTGAAGCATGGGATCAGGAGTTGTCAACGAGAAGTAGCTCGTATAGAGGGCTAGATCAGGCTTGCATAAGAACTAAACCATGCTCTTACTATGTTATCTTTCCCTATGTGGTTCTCAACTAGAAGGCTTATTCTTAGAAGAAGGAGTCGTGAGCACTCCCTCCCAGGCTAGCAGAAGGAAGAGCTAACTGATGGCTAGAGATTCCTAGGTAATTTCCTTTATCTAAATAAGTTATCTGTCCCGTAGTGAGTGTGAGACAGAGAAGGATTAGCTCATTCACTCCTAAACTCATGAAATCAGGCATCTGGGGGCGGATAAGACTTACAGAGGGGTGAGAGACTTCCTATCCTGGTTGTCGAGCAAAGAAGTTAAATCCTATCCCTGTGGGAGTACTTGAAAGGATCTTACTATCCCTATGTGGTTGTCAACGAGAACAAGCTATCCCACGAGGAATGTTTCTGAAGATCTTTCAGAGAAGTTAGATAGTGAGATGAACATCAAGGGAATACTATGAGAGTAGAGCGACTTCTGTTACCTCTTATAAGAATCAATGAAAGCTAGCCTAGCTACTAATGAGAAGTCAACCTTTCTAAATGCACACGCTTTACTGTGCGGACGGAAAGCCCTCGATTAATGCCATGGCTAGAATAAGACAGCTTCGAAGACGAATAATGCTATGGCAAAGCCTACTTATCTTTTATCTGTCTTCCACCCCATTCTTTCCCTAAGAAGAGGGGTTCCACCGTCAACCTAAGTGAACTCTTTTTGGTACGGTACCCCAACTCCAAACTTCTCGTGTACTTCTTGTGTTTACAGCAAGATCTCTATCTAAGTGTTTACATAAAAAGAAACTTCCTTACGGCAGAGCCCGCTCTTGATGTAGAGGCTCGAGAGACCTCGGCTAATTCAGAAGCCCCTCTTTCGGATTGCCTCAGCTACTGATACAGATGTTGGCTACTCACAGACGTTCTCATATCATACAGAATCTACTGGAAAGCGGATGTGCAGATTTAGTTGAATATTAATAAGTAGCAGCTGTTCTTGAGTCATATCTGCTGTCTCGACTACTATTTCCCATCCAAAAAAATGTGACAATGAAGTCCAAGCTTCGCTAAACGATACTCAAGAGATTCACCCTCTCCTGGAACAAGATCTCTAGTAATAAAATCCTCAACTACCATAAAAAAAGGAATGATTTGTGAAAGGGAGCGTTAAGTTAAGTAAGGTCAGGAATCCTAAACATAAGTATGCCTTCGGGTCCCTCCGTGCCTCATCAGAATAGGCATACAATAATCTGGTAGTAAACAAGGGAATGTATTTTCCACTTCCTAGGTAAGACTAAGTAGGGGCGAACGAGCTTCTCATGTCAATACTCCCTCATGATCAGTTCGTTCGAAAGGTCGAGCAGCAGCCTAACTTGGAAAAGAAATCCTGTCCTGGTTGTTCTGGCCTTGCCATCGAAAGCACGGTTTCAGAAATGCTTTAGTTACGCTCCGTGGGCTTCGCATGATTAGGATCAATCAGAACAGCCTCACCTGCCCTGGAAAGCAGATCTGCTGATGGTTAGGTGGTTAGCGAACATCGCCTTTCTCATCTAGGACTTAGACCTGTACACCCGCACCTTCCTCTTACGTGAAGGTATGTCATGCCCCGCCCTAACTCATATCTTCCTTCCTCTGGGACATTGGTGCACTTGCAAAGTACTCCTATCCGCTTGTAGAGAGTATTTATCCGACCTTTGAAGTTTAACACTTTATCAATTGTGAGCTGGAAAGTGAGTCTGAAGCGAGTTGGTACGGTCTAGGGCTTCCGATTCACAGGCTATGAGAAGGCCTTCCAACTCTTTCATAATCGTTCGAAGAAGTGGCCGAAGAAGGACCGGCTGGAGAGTCAGTCGTACTAAAGTCTGTTGGTAGGTAGGGTCAAGTTGTTGAGGTCTCTCGAGCCTCTATAGTCAATAAAGCATAGAAAAAGTGCGCTCTATAGCTAGCTCCAATTGAACAGGTTGAGGAGAAGAGCTAGTTCCCTGGGTCACTACGTCAGCCTCGGGCTAGTGCTTGATTGAAACTAGCCCTGAACCAGGGCGGAAGGAATAGCACGCAAAAGCCGGTTGGGAAAAAAAAAGCTTCTTCTTTTCAGGCTTCAAGTCTTGTTGTCTTTCTTTCGGTATCCTTAGGTTAAGAATACGAATCCCATTTCCTTGAAAGGACCTCTACCCGACTTTCTTTGTTTTGAGTAAGGAAATTTCTTTCCGATTCTGTTAGTGATTAGTGATCCCGAATCGAGCCTGATGCCTAGCCGGGATTATTGCGTTGGATTGATCAGCGGAGTAGTAAACTCTTTTGACGGACGGAGTGCCTATTTCACATGGAAACGTGACCTGCTGTGCCGGTCGAGGCTCAAAACTGAGCGTTGTAGTCCACGGACTTTGACTCCGGGGAAGCTCATTCAGTTATGGAATGCGTTAAGGGCTCTTAAGGAGGAGAGATAGGTTTGGAACCCACCATCCCTAGCTGGAAAGTCTCATTGAGTTCCCAGCTCGGCCTACGCTACGATCGTTAGAACTCCCTCCAATCGGTTCAAAGCCGCAGATCAAGGTTGTTGTGCTTTCTCTTTGTCCAGAAGACTAAGTAGTTGACGAGGTCTCATTTCCTGACTACTAAAAAGCAACAAGCCTTGTTTGTTGCCAGTCTCG